>ENA-OZFL01000316-OZFL01000316.1-human-gut-metagenome-genome-assembly--contig:-NODE-316-length-15926-cov-8.132191_pt1 | contig 15926 bp, 8 predicted proteins | sample MGYA00245108_ERZ653641 | MGnify/ENA primary metagenome ERZ653641 (study PRJEB26926, sample SAMN06165058) | human gut metagenome | biome: ENVO:00009003; feature: ENVO:2100002; material: ENVO:00002003... | reverse complement strand
TTCGTCGGCAGCGTCAGATGTGTATAAGAGACAGCAGCCTGTATTGTTTCGCCTTGTTATTTTAATTATCTCTTATTGTCCCTTTGTTCCAAGATATGAATAGGAGATGTGTCTGTCTGGATATATCTCCCCTATATCATACGCAAAGTCCCAACTTTCTCAAGCCAAGACTTTGTTATCACCCTAAAAATTTGTAACTTTAGGCATAAGTTTTTTCATTATGGTAAAGTTACATTTTCATCCTTACGCTCCTAACCGAACGGCTCTTTTTCCTATTAAGACCGATAAAAATGTCACAGATAATACTCCCGGCTAATTGTATCCTAAATTAAGAAACCGTCACGTATCGAACCGCATGTGTGGTGGCGTGAGGTTGGGAAACGAAAGTCGTCGGAAAACGAAGCAGTTTTCTTTCTGCCTTCGTTTTCCGACTTGGCATAGACAGTATAAAACTGAAAATGTAATAACAAAATCGAGAAAGGATTTTGGAACGTATAATTTAGTTTTCTAAAGGTTTAAAACAAACCTTAGCCGAGCGAGATCAAGGCTCTCCCAATCCTTTTCATACACAAATACGGAGCTATTTCATAATATAGTCTCGTAAGCTTCTAACATACCGCCTTTTGCTTTATTCTCCCTTCATAAATTTCGTAGGAGAAACATGGTAGAAATCCTTAAATTTCTTGCTGAAATATTTAGAATCACAATATCCTAACATTTCTGCTGTTTCTGTGACGTTGTACTGTCCAGAGGCCAGTAATACCTTTGCTCTTTCCATTTTGAATGTCAGCATGTATTCCATGGGATATTTTCCGGTAAGTTCTTTCATTTTGTTGTAAAAACTGGTACGGCTCATTCCCATTCCTGCACAGAGCATGTCTATCGTATATCCTTGCATTGCCAAATTTTCCTCGATAAGTTGCCGTACTTTATTTAGAAAGGATAGGTTGTCATCACTCTCTCCCTTTATTTTATGAAGCATATGGGCGGTATCTGCAGAGAAGTTGTCAACTTGCTTACATAGTAGCATATAACTGTTTATAAGCATATGTATATCTGTTTTCAAACGGCATATACTAATTGTACGTGGTTCCAGACGGTTGGCGCCACTTTTAGCATGAGAGAGATAACTTTTGCCGTCACTGTCTTCTACCAAAAGAATGACCGGTATGAATGCGGTCATTTCCTCGGCCTTGATGCGCGAACAAAGTTCATCCCCGCATATTCCATTCACATTTTCATCTATAATGATTGCATCCGGTTTTTCTCTAGCCGAAGCCAGAAGCTGTATATCAAGAGTTTCCTGAAACGATATTTTGAATTCTTTAGACAAGGTTGTTTGCAAGTAATCTCCAAATATGTTGTCTGCCATTACCAGCAACACGTATGGGCATTTTCCCTCTATGGAAATACATTCTTTTCCGCTGTAATCCGTCACTCCCGACTGTCCCATCCATTTGCGAAAGAATATATCAGAATTTGATTCCATTTTTTTCTGATTACAGCAGCTAGTGGGCACGACAATCCGGCATGTGGCTGATTTTCCATATCTGCGAATAGTCATTTTTCCCCCATGCAGACGGATAATCTTCCTGACTGTCCGCAACCTACCGCTAGTCAATTGGTGAAACATGGATACAGCAGGTCCCTTTTTCATTTGTTTGTCATTGGTGACATGTAATTTCCAAAACTCCATATTATGGGAGATAGTCAAATATATACAACCGCCAGGAGCCGTAATATCAATCATCTTGTCCAGAAGCTGTTGGAGGGCCACCGCCATAAAACTCTCGTTGAGCCTGCAACCTGTTTGCCCTTTGCTGTGACTGATCTCTAACCGTACATGATGTGAACTGGCATACGACCGGCAACGAACTAGCGTCATGTGAAGATACCTATGAATTTCTACTTCAGTGGTCGAAGCTTCAGTCATCTTTTTCCAACCCATCCTATCAAGCTCTATTATGTTCTGATTGTAGACGATGGCACATTCGGCATATTCCAGAACCGATTCTAACATCCGGCAAGTTTCCCCGGGAACACCACCAGTAACAATTTCCTCCAGTATGTTCCTTATCAGTATCAATGGTAGATGAACCCAGTGCCCCATACTGATAGCAGCATGAACTTTCTCTTGTGGAGATAGCCTGATATTGCGTCCCAGTATATAAACTCCCAGAAGGAGAAAAAATACCATAACGCTGCCCTCAAGGGGAATCGCATAACCTAGTAGCGACAAACTAGAAAGAAGCAGTTCAGGCTCTTGAGTAACATCCGTACCCCCCGGCATATAGCCTTCCTGCAGTGGTAATACAAGATTCAAGAATAGATTGAAATTAAATGTTTCCATACAATTAGTTTTATGTTAATTAATACATGCAAATAGCAATGCAACATACAAAATGGCGCATTGCTATATCTTGTCTTTTACAAGAATGAGATTTACAACAACTAGGAGTAGACAAAAACTCCCAATATGTAGGCAAATTTTGTTAAAAAAAAAGAAAACATCCATTTAATGGACAATCTTGCAGGAAGTATCGGTTTATTACTGTATCAGAGTATCTGCCATCATGAACGAATTGAAGAAATAGCGAAAAACAAAATATCCCCAATGAGTTGTTTCCATATTTTGCCAATACAGAGGGGGGCCGAAAATAACACAACCTCATTTCAAAGAAAATCCAGAGTATTTCCGTTTTCCTGCTTCTAGCTTTTATCCTGCCCAGTGAGTAATGTTGTTTCTGCGTTCCCAAACTACCTTCCAGCCGGGTAGCTCCTCCACGGCTGAGTTCCGACCGTAAGATTTTCAGAAGTGACTCATCTTTGGTCACTCTACCCTTACGTTTAAAGGAAGTACTTATATGATATTTAGTACAAAATTTCCGATTGGCATTATTAGCATGGATTGAATCCGCTGCAAGCGTCTTAATTCTAACCTTGGTCAGTTGTTGTTGCGGATGAATCAGTCTTTTAAACGTACTCCTTTGCTAAAAGCCTTAAAGGAAAAGGAGGCTCCATCTATCCGTATATTATTGACTTTGACTCCGAATTCAACAAATTTGGTTTCCTTACCCCTGATAATGAGACGAAGGTAATGCCGGTCGATATTCACGATACGATTGGACACTTTTTTGCCTCCAAATAAATTCTTCCCTTGCTCAAGGACCGTCTGTATGACCGAGAAACATCTTTGGTAATCAGAGGATAGTGCAAGCCTGTTTCCATAGGATGAATGAAGCCGATCCGCTAGTCAAGTAACTTTCCAATAACTGAAGTAACCTGCGTGTAATCATACGAGGCTGTGATTTCTTGCATTTACACAGTTTACTATAAGCAAGATAGGCATGGCGTACATCAAGATACTTGTTACGGAGATGTTGTATGTGCAATGTCCGGTAATGTTTGCACAGATGACGATGAAGCCATACGATGCCTTCCCATAAGAGTTTGACATCAGTAGGAAAGCGAAGATGGCTTTCGTAACAGGTGGCATCGGTTATACAGTAAGCCCCCGATAAAATCCCCGTTGTCTATTATCTTTTTCGCTCGATCTTTGCGTAAAAAACGATTATACGAAAAATGAACAAAGAAGATTTTTTGGAAATTCTATCCCGACAGCAACGAAGCGGTTTGACGATAAAAGACTTCTGTATCAACGAAACTTATACCGAATCTAATTTTTATTATTGAAAAGGAAAGTTTGACCTCTCACAACCTTACTATGCAGAAAAGGTCCTCTTCCGAAGAGTTCGCTCCTGTCAAATTGACCTCCCCGCCCACTGCCACCCCGTCTTATGATAGAGTAATTATTGGATCCGGAGAGATTCGAATAGAGTTTCCGAGTGGCATAACAGCCCGCTTCAGTGGTATGACTGAATCTTATGCTGCTATGCAATTACTCAGTCAAATTTGCAGTCACCATGTTTTGCCTGAATGATACGATGCGCTACTTCCCTTGCCCAGGCAAAACGGATATGCGCAAAGACACGAATTCACTCTGTGGAGTCATTCATGACAAGATGGACTACGACGCCCGTTTAGGTGACGTATTCATTTTTTATGTTGGTAACAAAATTATGTTGGTGTTACAATGTACATATCTGACATGAAGCAGATTATATGATTTTATACCACACATATTTTTTAAACTAGAGCGAGTTAAGAAAGTTGAGTATACCTTTATTTTTCTTTCATCACTTGGTAACATTTTCTTCACCATATATAGTCCATGTCATAATAGCCTTGCTTTCATTTGCATATTTCCTCTGTATATATTCAAGATAAGGTTTCCAATGAGCTACCAAAATCAGCTGGAGAGAATCAATATCGAGGTGTTCGGAAAGTTCCTGGCAAATAGCCTGACGATTTTATAATTGGTCAGAGGATACAACGAACCAATCTGAACACCATAAAATAGCTGGTAATGAACTATTACCGTTCAAATGTTCGGTTAACTGTGAACCGGAAAAGTTGGCATAGAACTTCAAGGCCATCAAGGCTATTTTACCTTCGAGAGAAAATAACTTTTACGTTCCAGAGAAGCTTCATGCAAATACATTTGTGGCCCAGTTCCGAAAAAGGGAACAGAGCCTGGAGGCGACCTAATTCACTCGTTGCAAAACTTTGACGATATTTTTTAAGCATATCGAATTCTGTAAAATCTAAACAAGGTTCGATTTCTGATATTTTTTGTATCTTTACCATGTGTTTTTTATTTCAGATTACCCTCGTTTTAGGTGTAAAATATTTTTAGGGAGTTTAAAGATACAAAAAGGCAACTAACTTGCGATGAATTAGTTGCCTTGTGAATCATTTTTGCAAGAAAAGATTACAGCACAACTTTAGCACTATATCCTCTCCACATTAATATTATTCAGACTTTAAAATGAATATTTTTTCACTTAATGGTTCTTAACGAATTTCACCTATTTCCTCAGCAGGAATTTCCCAGTTATCTGTACGGAATGGTGCCAATGGAAGACCATAGTTCGTTTTAACATTTGCCTCTGGGCAGAAGTTTTTAAACGCATAGCGTACCGCTACTGGCTCTGGGACCTTATCTGAACTAACCATGATTTTGTTCTCCCACCATTTCAAATGTGCTGTTGCCGGATAGAATACTCCATCTTCACCTGCAATCTCAAAGCCTTGAAATCTCATTGTTCCTGTTTCACTGAAGCCAACAATAGAGTTGGCATCATTGAATTTATATGGTTCAGAAAGATTATTGAATGAAATCACAAGTTTATCCTTTTCACGCTCCATTGACTTATAGGTAGGAGATGGAGCCGGAATTCCCTCAATTCCGTAATCATTTGCCAAAGCTAAAAAAGCAAGGCGTTGTCCAACTTCTAACTTCTTAGCTGGATGTATACAGGTTGGGTGCCCCAAATCTGTTGTAGCAGCTACACCAACATGCTCCAATTCTGCGGCAGCTTGATACTGAGCCTCGATTACAAGTGGCAATGAACGTAAGTGGTCACCTTCATATCTATATGGTGCCAGCTGAGTAATATAGAATGGCATTTCATCATTACCCCACATCTTTCTCCAAAGTTTGATCAAGCCTACCTGAAGGTCCTTATAGTCGTACCAATTAATACGGTTTGAACAACCCTGATACCAGATAAATCCTTTAGCAGTGAAGTTCGCGATAGGAAAGATCATGCCGTTGAAAAGTCCTGCAGGCTTACTACTTTCGCCTTTCCATTTAGCTATACGTTCCATATCAAGACCCTCGATTGCATCAATTGACTTTTTAGACATCCAAGCCTCAATATTTGTTCCTCCCCAATTAGATGTTACTAAACCAATTGGAATTCGAAGAGTTTTATAAAGAGTAAGTCCAAAGAAATAACCTGTCGCACTAAATGCACTTACAGAAGCAGGAGTAGAACACTGCCACTGAGCTTTGCAGTCGTAAACCGGCTCATCTGAAGAATTACGTGGAACAGTGAACATTCTTATGCCCGGATAGTTTTCTGCATCAAGTACAGCCTGCATACAGCCCACAACAGGCTGATTCATGAAACCCGCAACAGGCATTTCCATATTGGACTGACCACCACATACCCATACCTCACCAAGAAGGATATTATCGATTACTAGTTCTTTTCCATCAGAGAAAGTGATAGAATAAGGGCCACCTGCCTCACATGTGGGCACTTTAAGACTCCAGGCACCATCAGTATCTGTCTTTACTTTATACTTCTTGCCGTTCCAAGATGTAGTAATACTAACTGTCTTACCTGCATCAGCTGTGCCCCAAAGAGTAACTTCTGTATTGCGCTGAAGCACCATGTTGCTGCCAAGAATAGATGGTAACTTTACTTCTGCCACTAGTAATGATGGCAGAAGTGTTAATATTGTTGCAAATAATAAATGTCTCATAGTTCTTAGTTGTGCTCAATAACGATATTCTTAGAATTCTTATAAATAAAATGATCTTTCACATCACCATTATAGGGATAGTCGTTAGTCATTTCGATCTTATTGTTACGGAATGTAAAGCCGTCTACGTAGTAAAGATTTACAATACGCGGATCAAAAACACGGAATACATTATTCTCTACTACGATTCCTCTGTGATAGCACTCATCACCCGACTGATCAGGGATACGGCTACCAACAGCAATACAAGCATTCCCCCAGGTAGGATAACCATAATTTCCATTTTCAAATACGTTATTTCTAATGATAACATCTCTTACTCCTGCCTGTTCGAACCAGAAGTTACCGTCCCCCTCGAATAGGATGGCTGCACCCGGGATATGGAAGTAGTTATCCTCAATAATCATCCTGGCTCTTGAACCAAGGAGAAGACCACGTGCTCTGTTCCCTGCCATGTGGCAACCTTTGATCAAGACTTCAGGATACTCCTCGTCAGCAGCAATAAGCATATTTTTCTCGATCCCCTCAGGGAGGTTCTCCTCGAATGTAACTACAGTAGTAATCTTGTTAAGACGCTCAACTTCTTTAACTACAGCATAGCATTTAGTCACTACAGACTTGTTGTCTACTAACTCAACCTTCATGCCCGGCTCAAGGAAGTCAACTCCATATTGACCTGAATTTCTCCACTTAAAGACAACCTTGTCAGGGGCAAGAATCTCATCAACAGCCATGTAGAGACCGTGGATATTTGTTGCATCATCTTTCTGGTTGCAGAAGGTACAGCCAATCATACGGATATAACCGGCACAGTTCACATAGTGAGTTGCATCAGCTGTAATACTGATAATACGACCTGTGTTTGGTGAAGGAACTACATTTACATTATTAAGTTCGATATCACGACTACGCTGGGCTATAACACCCATACCACCACAATGCCAGATGTTTACATTGAAAATATGGATAGTCTCTGAATTAGAAATGAAGAATGCGGGGTTAATTCTACGTGCTGCACCAAATACCATTGTATTACCGACCGTACCCTTCAGGTCATGACGTTTGATACGAATAAGGTTATCCTTGATTCGCTCTGCCGGGATAGTTCTTTTAGAAAGCCAATAGTCACATACCAGGTATGCAGGCTCTTTTTTCTCTGTATCAAACTCCAGCAGGTTAGAAAAGTCATAAACAATACCATTCTCATCAGAGAAATAAAGACAACCATTTGTTATATTACAACGATATTCATCCGGGAAACGAATATCAAGGTAGCCATTACCTGCAGCCTCAATAATACCTTCTGAATGGAAAGTACGAGTATAATCAATAGAAAGACCTTCGATACGTACATTCTTACAATTCTCAAGGCTGAATGCAGAAACGAAACCTGTAAAAAGAAGCTTAGTATCCTGACCTTCTACAGTGAAATTCTGCATACCCTCAAGTTCGAATGCAATTCTCTTAAGACTCTCGTCGTTGTTACTAATAAACTGATATTTCTCGTAAGCCTTGTCAGCTTTAATACAAAGTGTTCCCTTTGGAAGCACTAGTTTTTCTGCTTTTACCTCGCGGCAGTAATCCAAAGCCTCACGAATTGCCGGCATAGCATCAATTTCCATTTGATCCTTAGCCAGATAATCTGTCAAGTACACTATTTTAGGAGTGTTATTACATGCTGTTACGAAAACAACTACCGACAAAAGGAATAATTGAGTAATTTTCTTCATTATGTATTCTATTTTAAATGGCTATTCAAATAATAATTATTTGGCTTCAATAATCAACGCAGCTCCACCACCTTAGCCAATTTAACTAAGATTTCAGATGCAGAATCTACATCAATAGTAGAGATTTTATATTTCTCAGGTTTAACAGATGAATCAGCAGCATCTGCCAATAGCTTAGCAGTGTACTGTTTTCCTTTTTCAAGGAATGAAAGATTGATAATAACTTCTCTTTCATCCCAGTTTGTCAAGGCACCGACATACCATTTACCATCTTTCTCACGGGTAGTTACAATGTATTCGCCAATTTGACCTGCGATAATATGAGTCTGTTCAAACACAGTTGGAATAGAAGTGATAAACTCAGTACATGGAACGTCAGCCAAATAGTGTGAAGGAGTATCGCAAAGCATAGCAAGTGGAGAATCAAATACTACATAAGTGGCCACCTGATGGGCTCTTGTACCCTGGCTCATAGGCTTATGATAATTAATCTCAAAGCCTTCCTTAGTGCTGTTTATATATGCACCCTGAGTATAATCCACCGGCCCTTGCACCTGACGGATGTATGGGAAAGTTACATCATAAAGCGGCATATCAGGATTAGACCATTTCACCTCCTCAAGACCGAAAACACCCTCGAAGTTTACGATGTGAGGATAAGTTCTATTAAGTCCTGTCGGCTTGTATATACCATGAAGGTCAAGCATCAAATGATATGTTCCTGCGGCTTCAGCCAAACGATAAACCATATCAACACACCTCTGGTCATCACGGTCGAAGAAGTCTACCTTGAAACCTTTTACTCCCATCTGAGAGTAGAAAGCACACGCTTCCTCAAGTTTATCGTCCAGTACATTTGCTACAGCCCAAATAATGATACCAACATTTCTTTCAGCACCATAAGCAATAAGACCTTTCAGATCAACAGCCTCTTTGATAACCATAATATCATCCTTCGCAGACCATCCTTCATCAATTATGATATATGGGATGTTAAATCTGGCTGCAAAATCGATATATGCTTTATAGGTTTCAGTATTTACACCTGGTTTGAAATTTATATTAGTCAAGCCACAGTCATTCCACCACTCCCAGGAAACCAGTCCCGGCTTAATCCAGCTCACGTCCCCAACTTTTCTCGGCTCACCCAAAAGATAAACCAAGTCGTTAGTAGGCAGCTGAATATCATTCTCTGCCACAGCAACAATACGCCATGGATAAGAACGAGTACCCTCCGTTCTAGCGATTACATCCTGACGAGTGGCAATCTTAAGTTGACATCTGGTAGGAGTAATATATGTGCTATCCGGCAACTTAGCAAAAGTTGCTGAATAACCGCCCTCCATACCCTCAAGGAACATACCTGGATAAGAACGAAGATCTGACTCACAAATTAAAAGGGTCTTACCACTTTTATTTTTCACTGCAACAGGAAGAAAAGTCAAGTTAGACTGAGAGCCAAACCTACTTACTTTCTCATAAGTATACTGGCTCTGATAAGAATTTGCAATCAGATCTTTTCCTCTTGAATAAGGAACCCAAGCCATCGGATCTTCCGGGAACACGAACTGTGCCGTCTCATCCAGAACCACTGCATCAGATTCAAATTCAGTTTCGAAACGCCATGCCACACCCTCATTGTAAACCCTAAACTCTAATGTCCAGTCGGCATAATCTACGCGGGCATAATTCCACTCTGCAGAGATTTTATTCTGACGATAAAAGGGGGCATCTACAGACTCGGATGTGGAACCAATTTTCACTTTGTAAGAAGCTTCACCGACACCTAACATCCTGCCCCCCTCAAATTTCATAGCCAAAGCAGATGGTGATACAAGAACCTCTCCTTCATGAACGATAGAATAACTAACACTGTCTTTCAAATCTACAACAAGTTTGATTTTACCATCAGGCGAAGTAACTGTAATGAAATCAGGTGCCTTGGAACACGATGCCAAGATTCCTAGTCCAAGTATCATTACGTTCATAATTAGCTTCTTTACTATAGCATTAATTTTATCCATTAATAATTATGATTTAGTTTAAATTTTTACGCTAATTTTAGCGCCTTCAGAGATTTTGTAATTCTTCACTAAGCCATTTACCTTTATAACAACGTTTAATTTGCCCGCAGCAATACGAGATACTTTTACGTCGATATTTTTCCCAAATGCCCTAATGCTTTTAAGTGCCATTTCATTCCAATCGGATGGCATAGACGGAGTAATGTCAAAGCTCTTAAACCCCGTAGGTCTAATACCAAACATACCCTCAGTAATGATACGACAATACAGACCACTCTCCGCTGCAAGATGTCTCTGTGAGCCCTCTGGCCATGCCTCAATCGCATAGGGAACGTGATTACCTAGAAGACGCCTTTTTGAATAATATTTTAACTTTTCAGTAGCAATATCAGCCATTCCCGCTGCATAAATGCCTCTAAGAGCATATAGAGTAGAACGATCCCAGAAAGTAGTGCTACCCTGAGCTGTTAGCAGACCATCCTTTTCCCAAAGAAGCGGGCTGCATAGTGCATCTACGGTAGCTTCAGCACGATCAAAGATACCGACTGTTAATGGAATACAAATCCATGAACGAAGAATATCATTTCCATCATAATATCTATAAGTATCAAAACCACTAACTGTAGCACCATAATACTTTTCGATATTAACTTTCAATGTTGCAGCCTTGCTACGATATGCTTTAGCGACAGACGACGGCAGCCCAAGTTCTTTTGACAGGCTGGCTGCGCTAAGCAATGCGTCATAATAAAGTGATGAAGTACAAAGATTTGCATCACCAGCCTCAAAACGACCTTCAAGTTCATCTGTATCTGACATTACTACGCCGGCATGATTAAGCTTTCTATCGCAATACTCAAGACACCACTCAATCAATGGCCAGAGTTCCTGTGCCACTGCCTTATCAGCATAAGTAAGCGAGAAACGAGAAGCGCCATAGGCTATCATCGCAGCATCACCTCTGTCTCCGGCACCTGCCCAGATGTCTGTACCTTCAGCAATAATTGAACTTGGAATTGGATTGAACTCAGGGTTCATGAAACGGGCGAAATGACGAAATGAGTTAATTGCCGACTCATTGCCACGCCAGTAACCCAAATATGGGAAGAATGGATTTACATACTCTGCTTGGTCATTTGCCCAAATTGCCGCATAATATGACTCCCCCCCCGGTGCATGCATATAGCCATCTGCTGTTTTGCAAATGCTCTCGCCGGTACGAATCTTGGCATAACGAAACATTGTATTAATAACAGAATCCGGCGTTTCTAATATTAATGCACCATCGATATCTTTATTGATAAAATCTCTACGTGCCTGAAACTCTGCTTTAACATCTGCTATAAACTGAGGTTCAGCAGCCTTACGTCCGGAGAAAATAACATCAAAAGTAAGAGATTCACCTTTTCCCAAAACATAAGTACCAGATCCCTGAACCTTGGCTTCCACGATATAAGCACCATCTTTGCCCTTAGAGTCAAGAGTTTTAAATGTCTGGGTAAACTCAGGAATATATAGAGTCAGAGCACGGTCCCTAATACTAGTTATCACATAACGCTCACACAAATATGGCTTATCCACTGAAGGGAAAATAGTTCTAGTAAGCTTAACTGCAGGAACCGGGGATGTTTCTTTACCTGATCCAATGTTCTGCTTTCCTATGCAATATGTCTCTGCGCTTCCGAATACACCATCAATATAAACAGACTCTGTCTTAGGATTCTGAAGAACAAGACCGTCAACGCTAATAAGCGACGGTACATCTAAAGCAATTCTATGCATAAGACTTGCATGAGTATTATTGGGAAGCCTGCGGAGCATTGGAAATACCAAAGAACGCTCAGTAGTCAGAGTAGAGTTCTCATCAATATTCCAACGAAGGACACAAGCTATCTGCTCACCTGACATCTCGATGTGGTCATAATGAGGAAGCTTGTTCTCAGTAATATTCCACTCAATTACGCCATTTTTGCTGACCTCCCATCTTGCCGCAGTTTCCTTTACCTCCGGTTCATAATATACCTTTCTGTTTGGCTTGAACTCAAATGGGTTGGATGGCCTGGTATCTTTTAAAGAAACAAGAGTCTCATGTGTATTCTTACCTTCGAAAGTGGCATTCTCGATCTCATATAATGGCAGCCACGCATAAGCAACCATATCACCTGAAGCAATCTTAACAAAGGCATTTGGATACTTAACACCGAATTCTTCAGATGTAGGGAATACTTTTTGAGTATCGAAACTCACTTCACCATCACACCCTGTTTTTGTAGAGTACACAGGCTCGGCAGATACGCTATTAGAATACCAAACTACAGGATAGAATGTAAGTTCAGCATCTCTTACAGGTTTTCCATTAGGATCCATCACCTTGAATGCAAGATTTTTGGGGAGCATATCAGCTACAAGATTGTCAATCTCAACCATCTTATCCTCGGCAAGGTTGATCATATTTACAGCATATTCACTCCAAAAAGTCTCACCATAAGGATAGTTCATAATACAACGAGTGCCGTCGCAGGCTATCGGAGCAATTGGATTCTTATCAGCATCCACCTTCATTGCATAGATATCTGGCACACCACGACCGTGACCGAATTCATGAATAATACCGTCGATAGCACCTTCGTTAAAAGGATCGTTAAATCTATCATTATGAGTTCTTGAATGATATACTGTTAAAATATTCGAACCACACCAACCACCACCAACTTCTTCAGGGTGGGACTTATATCCATCGATAATCACTAAATAATCATGATTGGGATGTGGTTTTTTAACTTCCTTTGCAGAAATGCCATCATATATATAAAAAGCCTCCCAATCTACCTCGAAATCATATACTGCATCAAATTGACGAGTATGATTGAAAGCCTTATTGACACGCTTAAACATATACTCAATTTTCTGTTTAACTTTGTCAACACCCCCTAAAGAGTCTACTGACTCGCAGTCGATACCTACTTTTACACTAAATCTATAAATCGGTTGTGCAGATGCTGCTATACTAAACAGCAACAAAGCCGCACATACCAAATGTCTGAGCTTCATATTTTATTACAAAATAATTATTGCTAGTACTATTTTTCTAAAGACCTCTCAATCAATTTCAACTCCTCTGGAGTGTAGCAGGTCTTAGTTACATCCTCGCCTGCTGCTGTAGATACGTGCGAAAGAAAATACAAGAACTTCTCATAAGAACTTTTCATCTCTGGAAGATCGGCATCTTTGATTGCATACAATGTACGGAAAGCTTTCTTATATACGTCCCAACCATATTTATCCTTAATACGAAGAAATGTATAGTGAAGAGCATCACCATTATTCTTCGCTACACCACTACCAATAGTCTCATCATAGAAAATCTGGTAGTAGTTAATTATATCTGCTCCACGATAAATTATATTTCTTTGGCTTACTGCACCTTGACAAACTTCTATAGCATATGACATTCTGAAATTAGCGAAAATCTCATCATTCCAATTCCATCCTCCCATTCCACTACCAAGCATATTCCTAGCGGAAAAATTATGCCCAATTTCATGAAGAATACCAAAGCCCCAATCATCAAGGTTAGCAGCACGTTCAATTACTTCGGTAACTTTTACTTTATTATTCCATAAAATAGGGTTTCCTGCAAGGGCCCAATATCCAGGTTCAATACCTGGTGTATTTAAAATCATAACCTTACGACCTCCGTATGGAGTTCCTCCTAAGAGTTCCTTATAAGCTTCATATGTCCTGTCCAGGTTTGCCAACCACCGATCCATCTGCTTGTCGGTAATCGTAACCTTATCCTTATCCAATGACACAATGAAATGCTTACTTTCACGATGATATAATTTATCGCCAATCGGTTCGACTCTGACATTATCGTAATAAACTTCTCCTAATGCCTTTCCACCATTATAAGTCCCCCAAGGAAAACCTAAAGCACAACAAATCGTTGCCTCCCCTTTCTGATTTGGAACAAAGTCCATATAAATCTCAGACCATTCCATATCATCATAAACAAACTTAGAGGCATTCCAACCTTGCTCCAAACCATCTGGATTAAGGTATATGACAGCTCCACGTCCCTCTTTCACCCCTACACACTTCATCATGGCACTCATACGATAAAGTTTTCCAGGTTCGAGATTATTCAAGCTATGCATGATTCTTATAGCCCCTCTTTCAGGATTGGAAATCTTTACACATCCACTATTATCGATTCCCCCCTTTTTTTTATACTCTATTTTACCTGTTTTTTCTTCTGTAGAATTGTCAAACCAATTTTTCTCAAACTTTTTACTATGATTGAAGTCGTCTTCAAAAATTACTTTATCCTGAGCAAATACGTTTACACTCATTCCTCCAAGAAATACACAAGCTAAGTATGTAAATAATAATCTCATATTGTTTTAGTGTTAATTCAGTTGTTTCTTTATAGATTCCAATTCTAAGATAGAAAAATAATCCCAAACATCTACATCAGGATTTGTTTCCTTAGCAAACCTGTTAAGGATGTTTACAAAATAGACAAATTTATCGTATTTATTTGTTCCTGAACCTCCATTTTTCCTAAGATAATTAAAGGTCTTCTTATAAGGTTCCCAAGTAATCGATGCTGCCATACGTGCTAACATATAATGAATGCCGTTATCATTTACCTTTGTACCTATTGTATTTTCATAATCTATTTTATACATATCCAAAATCTCTCCTCCTGTGAATACTTGTTTTCCATTTCTGCCATCCATATATACTTTCCCATTATTTTTTTCAAGAGCATAGTGCATACGGAAATTTGCAAACATTTCATCATTCCAGTTCCAAGAAGTATCACCTATATTAAAGACATGTCCTATTTCATGTAAGATTCCAAAACACCAATCATCATGCTGAAGCATTTGAGAGAATGAATCCTCTACAGCAGTACCATTAGCAGTCCATAAAATTGGATAACCGGCAAGTGCCCAATATCCAGAATAGATTCCTTTGGTTGTTTGGATAGCTAATTTTCTACCTTCATGAGGAACCTCCCCCATCAACTCTAAATAAGAGAGATAGATCTTATCCAGATTCTTTAACCATTGCTGCAAGACCTGCAAAGATATATTAACCTTAGATGGCTCAATAAAGATTCTCATATATTCACTTTCTAAAGTAAATAATTCATCCGTCACTTTAACTACGCTAATATTATCAAAATAGGCAGTACCTGTAGAACGACCTCCGTTAGCCATTCCGCCTTGCCAGAAACCTAACGCAGCAACTATTTCAGCCTCTCCGTTATCATCAGACATAAAATCTACAGTTACATTTGTCCAATTTTTAAGCTCAGTACCATAGAGATAGCGTGACGAATTCCAATATTGTTTAGAATTAGGTCGAAATATGACAGGCCCAGTACCTTGACCGTTCGGAATATCTGAATATCTGATACGAGCTGTCATACGGTACATCTGATCCGGTTCTAAATTTGTTAATGTTCTCTTCACGCCAACACAACATTCATCATTTTCCGGTAATTGCTGTATTTTTAGAGCTTTACTGTTATTTACCCCCTCTCCATCAACAACTTCAAGAAGCGTTTTAGAGCCGTTTGCATAATCTACCCTCGTCCATCCTTCCAATCCATTCTCAAAAGAAGCATTAGATACCTCTATTGCATTAGGATTCTCAATGACAGGAGGTGTTGGAGAATCTTCTGGAATAACATTATTATCATCTTTGCAAGCAACAAAGCCTGTCTCTTATACACATCTCCGAGCCCACGAGACCGAGGCTGATCTCG
>ENA-OZFL01000310-OZFL01000310.1-human-gut-metagenome-genome-assembly--contig:-NODE-310-length-16254-cov-8.010001_pt1 | contig 16254 bp, 9 predicted proteins | sample MGYA00245108_ERZ653641 | MGnify/ENA primary metagenome ERZ653641 (study PRJEB26926, sample SAMN06165058) | human gut metagenome | biome: ENVO:00009003; feature: ENVO:2100002; material: ENVO:00002003... | reverse complement strand
ATCTACACCGTCTAATTCGTCGGCAGCGTCAGATGTGTATAAGAGACAGCAATTGGAAATATACTTATCTTCTTTTTCTTTTTGCTCTTTACAGAGCCTGCTGTTATATCTGCCATCGTACAAGACCTCCTTAAAACAACTGCTCTTCACCATTATGTTTGGCAATTCTATTTGCAATAAATATAAGAATTATACTTACCACACTCTTGAATATACCTGCTGCGGTACCTATTGCATAATCTCCCTGGCTTATGCCCCATTTAAGTACATAAATATCAATAGTCTGTGATACATCCTGTATCAGACCGTTTCCTAAGAGATACTGTATCTCAAATCCTGCATTTAAAACATTACCTACATTCATAAGAAGAAGGATTATAATAGTTGGTTTGATTCCCGGCAGTGTTACATACTTGATCTTTGCCCAGCGTCCCGCTCCATCAATAGATGCTGCTTCGTAAAGTGAAGGATCTATTGATGTAATGGCTGCAAGATATATGATTGCATTCCATCCTGTTTCTTTCCATACATTGGCAAATGCCACTATCGGCCAGAAATATCCCGGATGTGCGAAAAAGTTTATCGGTTGGTCTATAATATGCATATTTACAAGGAACTCATTTACAATACCTGTTCCTGAAAGCATATCGTGTAAAATACCTGTTACAATGATCCATGAAAGGAAATGTGGAAGATATGATATAGTCTGTACTACTTTCTTTCCACCCTTTGATGCAATCTCATTCAGTAAGATTGCAAATGCTATGGCTGTGACAAAAGTTACAACCAGATTGATAACACCCATTGCAAGTGTATTTCTTATAACACGGATAAATGTCATATCCGAGAACAGCATCTTGAATTTGTCCAATCCAACAAATGCAGAATGGAATATACCAAGTCTTGGTTTGTAATCCTGAAATGCCATTGCCCAGCCAGCGAGCGGTAGATAATAGAATATAACTCCATATGCCACCATTATTGCTGCCCAGAACAGCAGCACTTTCTGACGTTTGACTTCTTTCCATGTAATTTTTGTTCTAGGTTCTCTGACCTTCTCTTTTTTGTTTTTTCTCGTTAATGACATGACACCACTCCTTAAAGTCAGCAGGCAGATAAAACGCTATTATATCTGCCTGCCTTAAATTTCATTTAAGCTTTATTTGAATTTAGCAGCCTGCTCTAATCTTTTATCAAGCTCGGTCTGTAATTCACCCAGGAAATCCTGTGGATTACATGCATTGTATTTATCCATGTATGTATCCCATGCACTGTCAAAGTCTTTTGCCATAACAACCTTTGGAAGCTCCGCATGCTTAAGTTCGCCAATCTTTGACCAGGCTACTCCACCAGGAGTGTCTGTGGTAAAGTTGTTAGAGAATGACCACATCGGATACCAGTCTCCAGGTGCATTGTTTGTTCCAAGCATTTCAACGTATGTCTTAACACCATAGGCATCGAAAACCTCTTTTACATCACTGTTAAGACCATCATAGAACTCTCTTGCCTGTCCATCAGGTTTGTTGGCATTGATTCCATCATCACTTGTTCCATTGTACTGTGGGAAGTATGAGTATGGGCATGAATGAGAGGCCTTGTATGCTGTATCAGAAGCCTTCTTTCTCTCATCTGCTGTTTTGTAGAACTCACCATTCTCATCTACTTCATAGTCAGTACCCTTGACACCCCAGTATCTGAGATTGTGGATATCCTGATCAAGAAGATCATTTACAAACTTCATGGCCGCATCTACATCATCACAGGATGTTGTAACAGCAAGACCTGTTGACTCGTTGAAAGCGCCGCCTGCATTGTGCCACTGATTGTCACGGCCGTCGATTGTTACAGGTACTGGAATGTAATCGCATCCCTGCTCATCAAGGCCTGCCTGTTTAATTGCATCACCTGCTGTGTATGCAAAATCCCACCACTGGTCAATCATTCCAAGTACACGTCCTGTAGAAAGCTTAGAGATATATTCATCATATGTCTGTGTGAATGACTCAGGATCTACAATTCCCTTATTATACTCTTCATTGAGCTTCTTGAAATATTTAACTGCTGTATCAGATGTATTATAGTCAAGTACTTTCTTTGTATCAGGATCTACCATACATGATCCATCGTTTGGATATCCGTCAAGGAACTGTGGTGCATTCTCAAGACAGAAATATCTCCAATCTTCACAAAGGATTGTATATGGAATATTTTCTGTTCCATCAGCCATTGTTGGATTTGCTTCATTATATTTCTCGATGAGGTCAAAATACTGATCCAGTGTCTTGATCTCCGGATAGTTAGCCCATTTAAGTACTCTTGCCTGGATCCAGAATGCCTCGTCATTGTGTGTGCAGACTTTCTCGTCTCCCTTTATGCAGCTAAACTGTGGTATCCAGTAGATATGTCCGTCATCCTGACGAAGTTTTTCCCACTCAAGTTCTGTGAAAAGATTTTTGATGTTTGGATATTTCTCGATGTAGTCATCCAATGGAACAAGTGCGCCTGCATCATATAACTGCTTCTGTCCACTTATACCGTCAATGAAATCAGGATACTCGCCACCTGCGATCATTGTTCCGACTGCCTCATCTGCTGTCTGTCCGGTAAGCCAGGTTTCCTTTACCCTTACACCTGTCTTTTCCTCGATGATCTTCTGGATTTCATTATCATCATTGATTTCAGATCCCGGTACAGCAAAGAATGCATCAAACTCTTTCGCACCTCCGGAGCTACCTTTTTTGCCACTATCATTGCCACATCCGGCAAACAGTGTTGCTGCCATAGTAGCCACAAGCAGCATGCTTACAAATTTTTTTCTTCTCATATTGTAATGTCCTCCTTTTTGATAACTTAATTTTATACTTTTTAAGTTTTCAAACAATCGGAGTAACTATAGTCAAAAACAGGGTAAACTATAGTTTCTCGAAAAAACTATAATTTACCCTGTTTTGCAGTAATATATATTATTCTCCACTTTGCATCTGGCGTCTGAAACGCGCCGGTGTACAGCCTTTTACCTGTATAAACCTGTTCACAAAATAATCCATATCATGATATCCGACTTCCTCTGCTATCTGTATTATCTTCTTATCAGTCCTAAGCAGAAGCTCTGCCGCCCGTTCCATCCTGTAATTGTTCAGATAATCCTTAAAGGACTGTCCGTATTTTTTTCTGAAAAGCTGCCCTAAGTATGCACTGTTTACATAATACTTCTCACTCAGGCTCTTAAGCGTGATGTTCGTGGCATAATTGTCTCTTACTTCCTTTTCTACCATGCCGATCACACCTCTTGACACATTTTTTCTAAGCTGCGACAGATAATCACCATACTCACAGCAAAATCTGGTCATATGTGCACGGCTTCCCCTCTCAATACCGGTCTTAAAGCTGCTCTCACTTATGAGTCGCAAAATCTCCTGCTGATTTACATTATCATCCTGCTCACTTGCCAGGTGTATGAACTGAAACAACAGATAATTAATATTTAAGTTCATGCTTTCCCCATTCATACCCATGCTGGACATCTCATCATAAAATGTGGCAACTGCATTTCTTATCTCAACATGGTTGTTCTGTTCCACTGTCCTAAGCAGCTTATCCAGACTATCTTTACAAAGCACTATTCCATCTGCCGATATCTTTACTTCATCCTCATAGTAATATATGCTCTTTACTATGCGAAAGCCCTGAAACGACCTGAGCATACATGCATTGCCGTATGATCTGGCTATCTTTGATATATCTGATACTTTTCTTCCAACCAGCATAACTATATTCTTTTGTGTATTATCACATATATACCTTCTCAGATCCTCCAGATATTTTCTCTCGTTTTTTGCGGCTTCCTCTGCCATATAATCCGAGAATATAAAGCCTATGTCATAAACTTTTTCATTTACCGATACATCAAATACACAATGTGCCGAATCAGCCCCCAGAAAAGCAACACAGCTTTCGTACATCTTGCGCTGTAAGCTTCTCATATCACTATCGAGTATCTCATCACCTGCCGGAAGCTGCTCCACCTGTATCTCAACATACCTTGCTCCACCCTCACACCTCATATTTTCTTTTACATAGTTCAGGTTTACTTCATCATATTTGCCCCGTATCAGAGATATCAGGTGTCCTGCAAGGTATGCCTGTTTCATCTTTTTGTTATCCTCGTCGATCTTGTTTTTCTCGTTTTTGAGCACAAGAACCTTGTTTAGTACCTTAAGCAGCATCTCCTTGTCCACAGGCTTTAGTATGTAATCCGTACAGTCATTCTGCATAGCCTGCTGCGCATAGCTAAAATCTGCATAACCGCTTAATATCACAAAATACACATCTGATTTTTTTTCTTTTCTCAAAGTCTCAAGCAGCTCAAGTCCTGTCATCTCCGGCATCCTTATATCGGCTATGACCAGATCCACATTCTCATTTTCCAGAAACTGCAGGGCTTCCTTTCCATTTGAGACCATTCCTGCTATCTCAAATCCTTCATTTTCCCAATCAATGATCACCTTAAGCCCCTGTATTATAAAAGGCTCATCATCCACCAATAATACTTTAAGCATTTTAAATCTCCTATAAATATGTTTCCGGTATTTTTATCATCACAGTCGTACCGCAGCCTTCCTCACTGTCCACATCAAATACTGCTTTAGATTCCGTTACCATTTTGATACGCAGACAGGCATTTATCACGCCCACTCTGCCACCGGTCTTTAACATATCGATATCTGCATTTTTCATGTTACTTTTCATTTTTTCAAGAGCATCCGGATCAATTCCGCTGCCTGTATCCTCAACCTCTATATGCATGAACCCGGCTTTTTTGAATATACGCACAAATATCCAGCCCGGAGCAGCTTTACTTTCTATGCCATGCACACAGGCATTTTCAACAAAGGTTACAAGCGTAAGTTTTGGCACCTGACATTCCATGCAGTCTGCTTCTATATCTATGTTATAGTTCAGCCGCTCGCCAAACCGGTATTTCTGCAAGGCCAGATAGGCTTTTACAAATTCACATTCCTTTGCAACGGTTACAGCATCATTTCCCCACTCCACATACTGTCTTTGCATGATTGCGAGTTTTTCAACCATATCAGCCGTCTCATTTTCCCTTTTAAGCAGACTGTGCATTCGTATGCTCTCAAGCGCATTAAACAGAAAGTGCGGATTTATCTGGCTGTGCAGTGCAAGAAGCTCTGCATTTTTCTGACTTACAAGCATCTCCTGCTCTTTTAGCTTATTCTTATATACAGTCTGAATCAGCTCATTTGTGCGGCTTACCATCCTGTTGTAATTTTTTATCATGCTGCCGATCTCATCTTTGCTCTCCCTGTCAGTCATAGATACAAGCTTTTCGCTGTCAACTGACTTAAATACCTTTGAAAGCTGTAATATCCTGCTCGTAAAGGAATGGTTAAAGATACTGAACAGACAAAGTGGAAAGAATACATTTATAAGCATCAGAAAAACAATGATCGGTGCATTGTGCATAAGCATGCTCCATATATTACTGCGTGTCTTAAACACATATATATCAAGATCACAGCCATACAAAGAGAGCTTCTGCCTGTATACGGAGTCGCTTATTTTCCCAATCGCCTCCAATGTCTTAAATGGTTTGTTGACTCCACTGTAGGCCCCATTTGACAGCACTATGTCATCTCCATGGCAGATAAGCACTTCATTATCATAATTCATATTCTTAAAAGTACGCATCATGCTGCCATAATTAAACTCTATCTTGAGTACCTTTTCGATATCAGATGAGTAAAAATCCAGCTTTTTCATATAAATCATACGTCTTTCATCTGACAATCCGGCTACGCCTTTTTCATATACAAAAAAGAGTCCTCCGCTTTCTTTCTGCTCCAGAAGTCTGTAAGAATCCGTATTTCTTACAGCAGACATATCATTTACTTTTCCGCCATTTACTATTGTAGGATTGTCAGCATACAGGAAAAATACTACATTGCTCATTCCAAGTGTGTTTTCAAAAAGTGTATCCTGAAAGAAGCTCTGATACTCTGATACATACTCAGCAGAGCTTGTGTATTCCTTTGATATAAAATCGTCTATGCGCTTGCTGGTGTAGATACTCTTAGCTGCCTCTTCTGCGTTATTGACCATGCTGCTCAGATTATATCCCACAGCACTTGCTATGCTCGACATTTCATGTCTGCTGCTTTCTTTTTCAGCATTATTTACGATGGAAAGTACCACTGCATCAGTCACTATGAGCGGCAGCATGACACAAAGTACATAAAATATGTAGATTTTTTTTCTGAGTGAATAATCATCAAGCTTTCTCTCAATGGCATTCCATATAGGTCTTCTCATAAACAATTCCTCTGAAATCACTTAAAGGAGCCGACATATGTCCGCTCCTAAAGTCTGTTTTAACTTGTCATTAATTATAAAATAACATATTTATTATTAATAATCTACCCCTGTTTTCTCTCCACATCTTGCGATCTCAATGCGCTCTGTCCTCTTGCCTGTGAGCTTTGTGCTTCTGTCATCAGGCTGCTGTCCTCCTGCGGATATCTCATAAATTCCCGGCACAGCTACACAGCTTCCATCCTCTTCTATCACAGCAAAGTCCCTTGGCGAAAGAGTCAGCTTTACTTTCTTAGTCTCATGTGGCTCAAGCTTTACAACCTCAATCCCCTTTAGCTGATATCCCGGCTCATACTCTGCAGCATCAACGTGCCTGATATAGAGCTGAACTATCTCATTTACAGTATATCTGCTGTCATTTGTCACATTTACAAACACCTCGACAGGTTCGTTTACATCACTTTCTGCTTTATCCACTGACAGTCCATCATAGTTTGTCTCACCATAATGCAGTCCATATCCAAATGGATATAACACATTCTCATTTGTATAGCGATATGTCCTGTGAGCCATTGAATAATCCGTAAACTCCGGGAGATTTTCGGTGCCCTGATAAAATGTAACCGGCAGTTTTCCATTCGGACTATACTCTCCGAATATAGCTTCTGCAACAGCCTTTCCGCCTCTGGCTCCCGGATACCAGCTGTCTATAATGGCATCCACATGCTCTTCTGCCCAGGAAAGATCTATCGCACTTCCTGCTGACAGCACAAGTATTACCGGCTTTCCTACTGCTGCAACAGCCTCTAAAAGTTCCTCCTGAAGTCCCGGAAGCATAAGCCCCAGCTTGTCACCGCTTGCATATTCATTTCCGGCATCACCCTCTTCACCTTCTATAGTTGCATCAAGTCCAAGACACATTACGACCACATCTGACTGTTCTGCCATGATGAGGGCTTCCTTAAATCTGTCCTTTTCCTCTGCAAGTCCCTGTACTTTGTCCTTGTAAAGATGGCAGCCCTCTGCATAAAGCACTCTTGTATCCTCTCCAAGATATTGCTGTAATCCCTCAAGTGGAGTGATATATCTTGATGAGGTACCATAATAATTTCCTATAAGCGCATCCCTGGAGTTGGCATTTGGTCCGATAACCGCAATAGTTTTAACATTTTTTCTGTCAAGAGGCAGGAAATTGTCCTTATTCTTTAAAAGTACAAGACTTCTTCTGGCAGCCTCCACAGAAAGCTCCACATGCTCCTTACATTCTACAACCTCATACGATATGTCCTCATATGGCGATGGATAATCCTTCATCATGCCCAGACGTATACGCACCTCCATCAGTCTTTCTACTGCTGCCGTGATTGCCTCGTCTGAAACCAGTCCCTTGTCATAAGCATCCTTAAGATGTAAAAATGCACTTCCACAGTTTAAGTCACAGCCGTTGTTTACAGCCATAGCAGCCGATTCCTCTACTGTATCCGTCACATGATGGTGTTCGTGGAAATCAAGTATTGCCCAGCAGTCTGACACCACATGACCTTCAAATCCAAACTCGTCACGCAGTATATCCTTAAGCAGTGTCCTGCTTCCGCAGGCAGGTTCTCCATTTACCCTGTTGTAAGCCCCCATGACAGCCTCAACCTTTGCATCCTTTACACATCGCTTGAAGGCATACAAATATGTATCATACATATCATGCTTTGATGCTTTCGCATCAAACTCATGTCTTATGGCTTCCGGACCGCTGTGTACCGCAAAATGCTTTGCACAGGCTGCCGATTTTAAGTGATCCGGATCATCCCCCTGCAATCCCCTTATATATGCGCAGCCAAGCTTACCTGTCAGGTACGGATCTTCCCCGTATGTCTCATGTCCCCTGCCCCATCTTGGATCTCTGAATATATTTACATTAGGTGCCCAGAAGGTAAGTCCCTTGTATATTCCGTGATCACCCTTTTTTGAAAATTCATTGAACTTTCCACGACCCTCCGTTGATACAACATCTCCTATCTTTTCTATCAGGTCAGTATCAAAAGTTGCCGCAAGACCTATCGCCTGAGGAAATACTGTAGCAACACCGGCTCTTGCTACTCCATGAAGAGCCTCATTCCACCAGTTGTATTCCGGTATCCCCAGTCTTTCTATAGCCGGTGACTCATACAGCATCTGACTTATCTTCTCATCTATTGTCATCTGCGATACTAGTTTTTTTGCATATTCTATAGTTTTTTTACTCATAGTGACTTCTCCTTTAATTTATATAATGATTTTACCAGATTCATGCAGTATTTTCTTTCTAATTGTTGCCCCACAATGTTCAAAAATTGCTATTTGTGCTATAATAACTATATTCACGCAAATGCGCATAAATATCAGCCGTATGGAGACAAGTATATATGATCGAAAATCTGAATGGAATACATGAGACAGTAAAATATAAAGAAAACAGCAATGTAAAGCTTTTTATAAATGCGGAAGCAGAAGATTATCCCATTCACTGGCATACTCCCATGGAGATTATCATGCCACTTGAAGGCGGCTATACAGTGCAGATTGGGGATGATTTGGTACATCTTAATGAGAGTGATATTATCTTTATAGCTTCCGGTGTAAAACACAGGCTTATCGCACCTGACACCGGAAAAAGGCTTATCCTGCAGATTGAGTGGTCTGCTGTCTCAAAAATAAAGGAATTAAATTCCATACTTACCCTTATAGCACCTGCTATAACGCTAACCCCGGAAACTTCCGGTGATATCCACAGCAATATCCGTAAACTGCTGCTTGATATATCAGATGAATACCAGACCGACTCATTTCTATCAGAAGCCGTGATCTACTCCAAAATGCTTGAAGTACTTGTCCTTATTGGAAGACATCATACTGCCAGCAGTTGTAATTTTAATGTCGGCAGACACAAACAGCAGGAATATCTGGAGCGTTTTCTGTCTATCTGTGAGTATATCGATACACATTGCACTGAGGACATAACACTTGATGAAATCTCAAAAATAGCCGGATTCAGTAAATATCACTTTACCCGGCTATTTAAGCAGTTTACCAATAATACCTTTTACAAATACTTAAATCAGAAAAGAATAGAGCTTGCCCTGACCCTTCTGGCTAATCCCAATATATCTGTCACCGAGACTGCAATGCAGTCAGGCTTTGCAAATCCATCCACTTTCATAAGGGTGTTCAAAGCTGAAAAGGGCTGCACCCCGACTGAATTCCGCAAAATGTTTATTGGGTGAGCATTATGTATGAAAATTCTGCATAGTTATTACTATTGCTGCCATTTGAGGATGCATACATACCGACCGTACAGCCCACAAAGCCACCTGCTTCTTCTGTGGTATATGGCAACAGACTTATTTTTTCTGCGACTTTTACGCTCTTTTCGGCCGTACCTATCCATATAGATGCTTCCTGTTCCTTACAGATCATACATATATTCCACAGTGGATTTTTTTCTGTAATGCTGTACTCCATAATATCTGCCACTGCTATCTTTTTGTCAGTTCCCTTAATATGTGTAGTCACCACAAATACCAGCCTCCCGGCTTCCATTGTTATCTCAGCGCGAAGATGATTCTCATTGTTCTGGAAAAGTACAAGTCCTGCCGTCTCATTATCCGACTGTGGGATAAAACGCACTGCTGTCTTTACCGTAAACTCATAGCCCTTCTGTCTTAGTCCAAGAAATGCGCTTGTGCCAAGATCAGTGATCTGCTCTTTGTTTGTGTACAGTCTCAGTACTCCCGGATTTTCCTTAAGGGAGTAAAAAGACTCGTTGCGTTTTCCTATTCCAACCAGCCTCTTATCAGGCTTGGCTTCGCAGAAAGTTATAAAATCATTTTCTGATATCTCATCTATAAATCTGCACTCTTCAAGCGGTATATCTACCGTATCCTCAAGGTGTCCTATCCCGGGTGCTATTACCGGCCATTCGTTTTCCCATATTGTTTTTGCAATAAAGGTTTCCCTGCCCATGCTGCTGTGCTTTTTGCATGGTCTTGACGCAAGCATGACCACATACCAGTTTCCGTTTATATCATCCACCAGATCACCATGTCCTGCATAGATGACCGGATAATCCATCCCCAGATTTCTGTGTGTAAATATCGGATTTCTCGGACATCCCTCAAACCATTTAAAAAGCTCCGTGCTTCTTGCTATCGTTATACTGTGCTCCGGTCCGGTGCCGCCCTCTGCATGCATCAGATAATAATATCCGTTTATCTTGTAGATATGTGGTCCTTCCGGCCATATGCAGCCCTTTACAGCACCTTTCCATATGGCCATGCTCCTGCCCTTAAGCTTCATGGTTCCAAGATCAAGCTCCTGTATCCATATCTCCCAGTCTCCATTGTAGCGTACTCCTTCAGGGTTTGGGCGTGTGCCACAGTAATAACATCTGCCGTCATCATCAAAGAAAAGGCTTGGGTCTATTCCGACTGCTTCTTCTCCCAAATAATACGGATCAGACCACGGTCCAGCGGGATCCTGTGCTGTCACTATAAAATTGCCGCCATGCGATACATTGGTCGTTATCATATAAAAAGTTCCTTCATGATATCTTATGGTCGGTGCAAAAATACCTCTCGATATTTCTTCATTTTCCACGCATAGCTGCGATGGTCTGTCAAGTATATTGCCAATCTGCTCCCAATGAGCCAGATCCCGGCTATGAAATATGGGAACACCCGGTGCATACACAAAGCTTGATGTCACCAGATAATAGTCTTCCCCGACTCTACATATTGATGGATCAGGATAAAAACCTGAAAGTATTGGATTTTTTGCTGTTACCATGTCTCTTACCTCTCATTCTCTATAATACATATCCAAAGCCCAGTATCGTAAACTGCTTGTCTCTGTCTTCCTCTGCAATTTCAATTCTTACAACATGATTTTCACTGGTCTTATTGTTAAATATTATTACCGCATTGCAGTGCTGCCAGTTATTGATATGTGGATCAGCCGTAAAATGATATTCTCCATCCACATATACCTTTGCCTTTCCCACGTTTACCTCTCCCGAATCCTTAAATACAAGGAGAAGTGCCCTGCACTCCATCTCAAGCTCGAAATACGCTTTTACCCTGTTTAATGTATTTTTTGTGCCATCATACATCCAGTTATACGGGAATTCCGGAGTTAGTGAAAGCTGATCATCCATCTCAACGCTTTGCAGCTGTGTATCTGTCGAATCAAAGCCACCCTCGTCAATATATGCCTTTGCATATATATCCTTTTTGTCGAGCAGTCTTATATTTTCAAAGCTGTTTCCTATTACCGGTGCAAGATTTAGGTTTTCCTGCAATATTTTTTCCTCTGTCAGTCCCAGTTCAAATGCATTCAAACTTGCATGCCCTGCCTGATCTATTTTTTCAAAAAGATACTCTATGCAGTCTGCCATGACGGAATGGCCTGCATTGCTCGGATGAAACATATCATAGAAAAACTGATTTTTGCTTATTACCCTTCCCTCGTCATTTTTTAATGCAAACTGAGGGGAAACCGCATCCAGCACGCTTACCATAGGCAGATCATAGAGCTTTCCAACCGGGCTTAGGCGGTCTTGAAGGTTCCAGTCATTTGCAAATACGGAAAAAAGCAATATGACTGCCGGTTTCCATGGCAGATTAAGTACTTTACGTACAAGGCTTTCATAACAGTCACCCTTTGTCTCATCCCCCTCATCATTTACAGCAAATTCAATAACTACTATATCAGGCTGCTGTCCGTCTCTTAGTACATCCCTGTCAAATCTGATCATTCCCAGCTCCGATGGTGTGCCACCCACACCGGCTTTTATGAATTTCACATTATTCTTTGCAGAAAAACGCCTCTGGAAAAGCTGATAGGATTTGTATGCGTAGCACTCTGTATTTATAGGTGTCGCACCTGCTCCCTGTGTGATAGATCCACCGATGTATGCAAGTGTTACCTCTTTTCCGGCTCTTGTCTTTTCGATGGCTTTTCTTATGCGGTATACATTTCCCATATTCATAAGCGAATGGCTTATCATGCTGCAGTATTCATCAGAGTTCATATCCACCTCTGTTTCCTCAATATCTGCCGGAGCCTCATAGCCGTCATTCAGATACAGTCTGACACTCGCTTTTCCCATGATATCCGGTGTATTAAATATGAACTTTATCTGTCCCGGTATATCATCATCCGGTGTCCACGTATAATCTGACAGGTATATCCTTCTCTCCATTCCATCGCCTGTCAGCTTTACCTTAAGATTAGTACCGCCTCCGTACAGGTCCTGCTTTCCGTACATCTGAAACACAAATTCGATCTGTTCGTTTTGATTATCTGTTTCCACAGATACACCTATGCTGTGTACAAGCCTGCCAAAACCTTCCACCGTCTCTAACAGCCCCAGTTCCTCTTTATTTTCTATATTTCCGGCTATCTGTGCACTGTTTATCAGTCTTCCGTCGCTTTCATATATAAAATGTATAATGCTTCCATCTTCCTGTACTGAGCCGTATATATCCTTATCCTTCATGATGTAGAAATACGGTCTTTTTCTTTCGGGATCCTTTGGTGCTTTTGGCCCTGCCATCTTTCTGCCTCCTTGTTATGTCGATTTTATCAGCTATAATGACTATATGATACAAAAACTCCCGGTGCTTTGCACCGGGAGAAATTATAGATATTTGTCCTGTCTTTTATAGTTTATGACTGCTTTCTGCTTCTTCTTAATCTTGAAGCCCCTGCCATCGAAACTCCTGCAAGAAACAACACGATAAATGCTGCCGTTGCTGATTGATCTGATGTCTTTGCAGCTTTTTTTGCCGCCGGCTTGTTTGCTAAAGGCTTATTTGTGCTGCCTGTTGCCGGTTTATCCGCTGACGGTTTATTTATAGCCGGCTTGCCTGTACCCGGTTTTCCTGTATTACCTGTTGATGGATTATTTGTACCCGGTTTTTCTGTATTATCTGTTGATGGATCATCTGTACCCGGTTTACTATTATCATCAGACACTTCATCCTTTGCCTCTGCTGCAAGCTCTATTGTTCCGTATACCGATGATTTAGACCAGCCCATGCCTGTTTCATCATTCCAGCTTAAGGTTCCGATTCTTGCTCCTGAAGCATCAGCATCATTTATCTGGAACTCAAGACCAATCCTGTCACCCTTTTTTGGCTTTATGTCTGTCCACTTGAAGGCTGCCTCAATCACATATCCATCCCCAGTCACTTTTGCGGCAGATTGTACATTTTCCTCGAGACATTTCTTTCCATTGAAAGAATGCTCATTCTCATAATTGATCCTGTACTGCTTATCATCGTCATCATATGACTCTGTCTTGGCATTATTCTCATCGATAAATACCTCGAGTGAATCCTGCTGATATGCCTCTCCACCGTCTTTATTAAGCACCGGATCTTTAACTGTTGCATATACATAAAGGTTTTCGTCATCCCACAACACCTTGGCATCTGCTGTTACCTTAGCTCCAAGGTTTATTGTAAGAGGAATAGCCACAGCCTTATCCCATTCGCTGTCGGCTTCTCCGTCGATCTTTACCGTTGCTTTTGTTGCTTTTTCAATGCCCGGCTTGAGAGTAGCCTTTGCATAATATTTGCTGCTTGTCTCCTGCATTTCTTTAAGGTCATTGAAGCTTACAGCTTTATCGTTATTCATAACTTTTACATCCATGCCGATAGTCTTTGCAACTTTTAAATCAGTCATAGGTACTTTGATGGTCGCACGGTATCCACCATCAACAGCCTGTGCCTCAGAACGCTTAACTGTCTTCTTTACCGGTGTCACATCTCCTGCTGAGTTTGTCTCATCCACATATACTGTAACTTCATCCGTATCATTTATTGTGGCATCCTTTACGCTTACAAGTACATTTAATCCATCCTTATCCCATGTTGGAATAAAAGCTGCCTGTGTATCATCATCCGAAAAACTGTATTCTGTTCCGGACATTGTATCACCTTTCTGCTCAGCTACAACGATATCCTGTATTAACGGCTCAAGCTTTGTAGCATCTACATAAGCCCAGTATGCAGGCTTTGCCTTGTATTTTCCATCAAAAAGCAGTGGGCACTGCTTTGATCCGTCAGCTCCGCCACCAACATTTGACTGTGAATGAAGCCATGAATTTGGCTCAATAACTCCCCACACAGTGATTCCTGCTACATTTGTACCGTTTTTCTTTAAGTCCTTTGCAGCATCAAAAAGCTGTTTGTGACAGTATGCCATCTTTGTATACTCGCTCTCTTTTGATGCTGCTCCTGATTTGTAAGCTGCGCTTGCCTGGAAATCCAGCTCTGTAAGCTGAACCTTTCCTGCTGCTTCGGCATATTTTTTTGCTACTGTCTTAAACTGTGCTGCTGAGAAGCTGTCCACACTGTAATGTGCCTGCATACCAAATGCATCAAGTCGTGTTCCCTGTGCTGATTTTACATCACTTATGAGCTTTATGATTCCTTCTGACTTGATATTGTCTGTCTCTCCGAAATCATTGTAGTAAAGTTCTACATCACTAGGCGCATATTTATTCGCATACTTAAATGCATTGATTATGAACTCATTGCTCTTGTATACATGCCACCAGCTCGAATTGTTCCCATGACGTATCTCATCAAGGCTTTCTGCCGGGCTTACCGTATCTGTACGGTATGTATTGCCGATAACGGCCTCATTTACTACATCCCAGCCATAGAAAAGTCCGTCGTACTTTTTATTTGCTGCCTCTCCGAAGTAGTGGTCGAATACACTTGAGATATACCACTCAAGTCTGCGGTTCATAGTCTCTTTATCTACATATGGCTTACTGATATCATAATTCTCATGGAAGAACCATTCCGGAGTCTGCGAATGCCATACGAGAACATGACCTCTTATGCGTATCTTCCTGTCAGGATGTGCCGCATTCCACTCCAAAATCTTATCTACCATCGCATCAGCTCTTGAGAAATCAAGGCTGTCCCCTGCGTCATTTACCATCGGTACTTCAAGATCCTGCCCATCAAACTGAACTGTTTTTGTTTTAACCGACTTCTCAAGCTGATAATTAAAAAGTGCATCCGGTTTTAATTCATTTCCAAATGTAACTGCATTAAAATGCTTCTCCACAAGGTCCATGAGCGTATTGTCCTTAATCTCATCTAACATGATACCTGTTCCTGCGATTGCATTTTCTCCAAGAGCATCACTGCTTGTGACAGATTTTTTCCAGTCCTCAATATTCTGCTCTATCTCAGGTGGTGTCTTTGGTGTTGTATCAGTTTCCACTGTCACACTAACGAGGCTGATAGCTGATCCCGAACCGGCATTATCAGTAGTCATAAGACCAACTGCTACCATATCACCTTCACCTGTCGGGCTTATCGAGTATTCATCTGCGCCTGTAAGTTCATACTTCGTATTTGCGCCATCAGCATCTTCATCTCCATTCTTGTAGACCTTTAGTGAAACTGATCCTTTCTGATCCTTCACATTAAAGGTCACAGATTTTACAGTTGACATATCAACAGTCTCCGGCAGTCTCCATTTAACCTGATCGTACTGATTGTTAAATGTCACTTTCCACACACCATCTGTCAGCTCATAGCCGGCATTTCCCCAGTCTACTGTCAATTTATCAGCTGTGTATGTCGTTTTCTTTATATTCTGCTGAACTTCATCAGCGAATACTAACGACTGCGCCTGATACGCAGGTATAAGCTGTGTGACACCTGTGGCAAGCATAGTACTGCATACCGCAATACATGCTCCTTGTTTCAATAGTTTTTTCCTTTTCAACCCCATGTCCTCCTTACATGTGTATTTGTAATTCCAAAAACACTCTACCATAAGAGAGGTTTTAAAATATGGGACAAATTATAGAATATAACCTGTCTCTTATACACATCTGACGCTGCCGACGAATTAGAC
>ENA-OZFL01000308-OZFL01000308.1-human-gut-metagenome-genome-assembly--contig:-NODE-308-length-16327-cov-8.725971_pt1 | contig 16327 bp, 13 predicted proteins | sample MGYA00245108_ERZ653641 | MGnify/ENA primary metagenome ERZ653641 (study PRJEB26926, sample SAMN06165058) | human gut metagenome | biome: ENVO:00009003; feature: ENVO:2100002; material: ENVO:00002003... | reverse complement strand
CTACACCGTCTAATTCGTCGGCAGCGTCAGATGTGTATAAGAGACAGGATATAAATTGCGTAAATTCCGTGGAGCATTGGCAATGGCTTTAGGCACAATACTCCCCTCTTTCTTTATCATATTGGCAATTGCCTTGTTCTTTCAACAGTTCAAACAATACCCAATTGTAGAGAATATATTCAAGGGAATTCGCCCGGCGGTAGTAGCCCTTATTGCAGCTCCCACTTTCTCCATGGCAAAATCCGCCAAGATAAACCGTTACACTGTCTGGATACCAATAGTATCCGCATTGCTTATCTGGGTATTGGACGTGTCTCCAGTCTACATTATCATAATAGCGGGCGTGGGAGGTTTTATATATGGCAAGTACAAACATAAATATTCATCCAAATGATTTTTCTATATTTATTCTACACATTCTGTAAAATAGGGCTCTTCGGTTTCGGAGGAGGCTATGCCATGTTGTCCATGATACAAGGAGAAGTAGTAACAAGATATAATTGGATCAGTGCCAGCGAATTTACAGATATCATCGCTATCAGCCAAATGACACCGGGTCCCATTGGCATCAACTCTGCTACTTATGTGGGATATACTGCGGTATTGAATGCAGGCTACAATGAAAGCTGGGCTATATTCGGTTCTTGCATAGCTACTTTTGCTGTAGTTTTTCCATCGTTCATATTAATGGTAATCATCAGCCGGTTCTTCTTGAAATACCAAAAGCATCCGGTTGTAGAAGCCGTATTCAAAGGGTTGCGTCCGGCAGTAGTAGGTCTGCTGGCAGCAGCTGCACTCGTCTTGATGAATGCTGAAAACTTCGGCAGTTATCAAATAGATTTGTATCAATTCATCATCAGTATAATTATTTTTCTAGTAACCTTTATAGGTACACGGAAATACAAAATCAATCCTATATTAATGATTATACTTTGCGGAGTGGCAGGGTTCCTGCTTTACTGAGAATAGGACGATTATGGGAAATCATCAAAAAAATCCGTATGATCGGCTCCGGAAATAATCATCAACTCTTTGTCATCACTGATTAGATAAAGCCGCAATAGATGGATTACAGATGTTATAACCTTTTCCTGATTTCAACATAAACAATATAGCACCCGGAAAACAGGCGGCATACAAATCAACTGCCACTGCCCCGGAATTCTTTATTCATCGATAGGACGTGAATATAATACCCAGGCAGTGGCAGTAAAAATAAAATCTAAAATTAAAGAAACACTCCCGCTTCTTACAGTTTTACTTTCTTTTTAGTACCCTTCGACTCATTGTGCAAACGATCCAACGCTGTCACTACATACTGGTACTTCGTTTTTCCATCGTTATAAGGTAATGGATAAAAATGGTCACGGGTAATGGCTACAATATGGGAAGCATCATCCAAATTGACTTTTTCTTTTTTATCAAAGCGATAAACCACATATTGTACAGCTTTGTCCATCTCGTCCTTTGCCTTCGGAGCTGTCCAGAAGAGTACCGGACCTTCATACGTCCATACCATCTTCACCTTCTTTACTTTACCTGGAGCCTTATCGTCCATAAAAGGAGATTCAGGAATCAAAGCCGGATAACGATGATACTCCTTCTCCAGCATAGTGCGGTAATTGCCGGCATTATCCACCACTGCAGCAGCATACCATTGACAACTTCCCTGCACGGTAGGAAGCGACCGTTGCAACTTCATTTTGGCAGGCATCTGGTTTTGTAACGGATTACGGGCATCCGCCTTGTTCACCGTACGCATCACATCCTGACCGATAAATAACGGACGCGAAGCGGCATGTTTTGCCCACCAATGTATCAAGTTGTCATAATCGGCAGCAGGATGACCTATTTCCCAATAAATCTGAGGGATATTATAATCTACCCAACCATTATTAATCCACATCAGCACATCTGCATACAAATCATCATAATTCTGAAGACCGCGTGTATCACTTCCATTCGGATCATTTTTCTTGTTGCGGTAGATACCAAAAGGAGAAACACCGAACTTCACCCACGGCTTACACTCGCGCACAGTTTCGTGAATTTCCTTTATCAGCACATTCACGTTGTCACGGCGCCAATCGGCTTTATTACTGTATCCGCGACCATATTGCGCAAAACTGACATGATCAGGAAAATCTTCGCCCGGGTTGGGATAAGGATAGAAATAATCATCCATATGAATGGCATCCACATCATAACGGGTAACAATATCGCGCACAATCTTGCAAATGTATTTACGGTTTTCGGGCAAAGCCGGATCAAAATAAAGTTGACCAGCATAATTCACGAAACGTTCCGGATTCTTATTATACGGATGAATGGGTGATAAGGCAGTAGTTCCCTTTGTCTTGGCACGGTAAGGGTTAATCCAGGCATGGAACTCCATTCCACGCTTATGGCATTCATCAATCATGAACTGCATCGGGTCCCAGTAAGGTGAAGGCACTCTGCCCTGCACTCCTGTAAGAAAGCGGCTCCACGGCTCATAAGAAGATTTATACAAGGCATCGGCTTCTGCACGTACCTGAAAAATTATCGCATTAATGCCTGCGCCCTGCAGACTGTTTAGTTGATTTATTAACAGCCGCTGTATCTTCTCTGTCGGCATTCCCTGGAACTGTCCATTCACACACTGAATCCATGCACCGCGGAACTCACGTTTAGGATAACGTGTCTGAGCACTGACAACAGAAGTAAAAAGTAGTGCTATCAATAAAAGAAGAATAGTTTTTGCTCTCATTTTGTTATTCTTGTTTAATACGCTTGCAAAGATAAGAAAACTTATAATTATCTTTGCATATTAAACCAAATTCAATAAAGAATGTCAGAAAGTAACTATATATCCATAAAAGGAGCAAAGGTAAACAACCTCAAAAACATCGATGTAAACATTCCACGCAACAAGCTGGTCGTCATCACGGGACTATCCGGTTCCGGAAAATCATCCTTGGCTTTTGATACATTATACGCTGAAGGTCAGCGACGCTATGTAGAAAGCCTGTCATCATACGCCCGCCAATTTCTGGGCCGCATGAGCAAGCCTGAGTGTGATTTCATCAAAGGTATACCACCCGCTATCGCCATAGAGCAAAAAGTGAACAGCCGCAATCCTCGTTCCACCGTGGGTACTTCCACCGAAATATATGAGTATCTGCGACTGCTCTATGCACGCGTGGGGAAGACTTATTCCCCCATTAGCGGGCAACTGGTGAAAAAACATAGCATTGAAGATATTGTAAACTGTATGCTTTCCTTTCCTAAAGGAACGAAATACACGGTTCTCACTCCTATGATGCCCCGTGAAGGCCGTACACTGCTCCAGCAACTGGAAATGGACTTGAAACAAGGATTTACCCGTATAGAGGTGAACCGTGAAATAGTCCGTATAGAAGATTTTCTGCAACAAACAGCTGCCGAAGATAAAAAACAAAACATCTATCTGCTGGTAGATCGCATGACAGCCGATGATAGCAAAGACAGTATCAGCCGCCTCACCGATTCTGCCGAAACGGCCATGTACGAGGGAGACGGGAATTGTCTCCTCCGCTTCTACTCTGCTGACGGAAGTACGCAGCTGTTCTCTTTCAGCACTAAATTCGAGACCGACGGAATTAAATTCGAAGAACCGAATGACCAAATGTTTTCATTCAATTCCCCTCTCGGCGCTTGTCCCGAATGCGAAGGCTTCGGTAAAGTGATAGGTATAGATGAACATCTGGTGATTCCAAACCGTGCTCTGAGTGTATATGACGGAGCTGTCCTTTGCTGGCGTAGTGAAAAGATGGGGGAATGGCTACAGGAATTCATTCATGAAGCTCCCGCCCACGATTTCCCCATCTTCGCCCCTTATTATGAACTGACACAGGAACAAAAAGATTATTTATGGCATGGACCTAGAAATAAGGCCTGTATAGATTCTTTCTTCAAAATGCTGGAAGAAAACCAATATAAAATACAATATCGTGTGATGCTGGCACGATACAGGGGAAAAACTATTTGTCCTGTCTGCCACGGAACACGCTTGAAAAAAGAAGCCGGTTATGTAAAAGTAGGTGGAAAATCCATCTCTCAACTGGTTGACTTACCTATTCACGACTTAAAAGAATTCTTCCGCACTCTAGAACTAGATGCACATGACACAGCCATCGCCAAACGGATCTTAACGGAAATTACCAACCGCATCAACTTCCTCATGGATGTGGGTTTGGGATATCTTACACTGAACCGTCTCAGCAACTCGCTCTCCGGCGGTGAAAGCCAGCGCATCAATCTGGCCACCTCATTAGGCAGCAGCTTGGTAGGCTCACTCTATATCCTGGACGAGCCCAGTATCGGATTACACAGCCGTGACACCGACCGGCTGATAAAAGTACTTCGTCAGTTACAGGAGCTGGGAAACACCGTAGTAGTGGTAGAACATGATGAAGAAATAATCCGTGCTGCCGATTATATCATTGATATCGGTCCTCAAGCAGGACGTTTAGGAGGACAAATAGTATATCAAGGCAACATGAACGATCTTCAAAGAAACAGTAACAGTTATACGGTGCGCTATTTGTTGGGAGAAGAAAACATAGAGATTCCCCGATGTCATCGTCCGTGGAACAATTATATAGAAATAAAAGGTGCGCGTGAAAACAACCTTAAAGGCATTGACGTAAAATTTCCACTGAATGTAATGACGGTAGTTACGGGAGTCAGCGGTTCGGGGAAGAGTACGTTGGTACGTGATGTCTTTTACAAGGCATTGAAACGCGAATATAGTGAAGCTAGCGAACGGCCGGGTGAGTTCATCTCTTTGGAAGGAGATGTACAGCTGGTGAAAGATATTGAATTTGTAGACCAGAATCCTATCGGAAAATCATCACGCAGCAATCCGGTAACCTATGTAAAAGCATACGACGAAATACGAAAACTCTTTGCCGAACAGCCTCTTGCCAAGCAAATGGGATATACTGCCGGATATTTCTCATTCAATACCGAAGGCGGGCGCTGTGAGGAATGCAAAGGTGACGGTACGGTAACCGTTGAAATGCAATTTATGGCAGATTTGGTACTAGAATGTGAGTCTTGTCATGGAAAACGTTTCAAGAGCGACACGCTGGAAATAAAATTCCAAGACAAGAGCATCTATGACATTCTGGAAATGACAGTGAATCAAGCCATTGAATTCTTTGCCGAATACAATCAAAAAAAGATAGTGAAGAAACTAATTCCATTACAAGAAGTGGGATTGGGATATATAAAGTTAGGACAAGCCTCCTCCACTCTTTCCGGCGGCGAGAACCAACGCGTAAAACTAGCTTATTTTCTGAGCATAGAGAAAGCACAACCCACTATTTTTGTATTCGATGAACCAACCACAGGTCTGCATTTTCATGATATCAAGAAACTGCTGGAAGCATTTGAAGCCTTAATCAGCCGCGGACATACCATTATCATTATCGAGCATAATATGGATGTGATAAAATGTGCCGACCATGTGATTGACCTAGGACCCGAAGGAGGAAATATGGGAGGAAATCTGGTAGTTGCGGGCACTCCGGAAGAGGTTGCAGCATGTGCGGCATCTTATACGGGACAGTTTTTACGTGAAAAACTGGCGATGGATTCTCCTGATTGATTTTTTATTCACCGTTGATTGTCCAAACTGACACAAATTATTAAATATGATTATACGCAATATACCACTAGATGATAAATGGGAATTTAAAAGTGATTTATTCCGTTCTATAAGTTTAGCATTTTGTGGTATGATTGCAGAATCATTTTACTAAAAATCTGTTTTAATGTTTTCCGCATTGTCAATCTAAACGAAAATATGAGTAAATTTAGAATTGAATTAACAACCTTATAAATCAACAGAATATGAAAAAACTTTTTTTACTACTCTTGCTGTTCCCTTTCCTATTGGGATGTTCACAAAAAGAGAAAGAATTCACCGTTCTTCAATGGAACATTTGGCAAGAAGGAACTGTAATTCCCGGTGGTTACGACGCTATTGTGAATGAAATAGCCCGTCTTCGTCCGGACTTCGTCACATTGAGCGAAGTACGTAATTACGAAAACACCAATTTCACTGCCCGCCTAGTGCAATCATTAAAGGAAAAAGGAGAAACCTATTACTCCTTCTATACCTATGATACAGGTCTGTTAAGCCGATACCCCATCACTGATTCATTAACCGTTTTTCCCGAAAAGAATGACCACGGCAGTATCTATCGCCTTACAGCCGATATAAACGGACAGAAAATAGCAGTCTACACCGCTCATCTTGATTATTTGGATGACGCCTATTATAATGTACGCGGATATGATGGCTCTACTTGGGAAGAAATCCCTATCCCCACTACCGTAGAAGAAGTATTAAAGAGAAATGTAGCCTCACAACGCGATGACGCCATCAGACTATTCATTGAACAGGCAAAAAAAGATCGTGCAGCCGGCTACACCATCATTTTAGGAGGAGATTTTAATGAACCGTCACATCAAGATTGGACTGAAGAGACCAAAGACCTGTATGACCATCATGGCTTTGTAATCCCCTGGACAGTTCCTGTCCTGTTAGACGAAGCCGGATTGAAAGACGCCTATCGAGAATTCTATCCAGATGTATTAAACTATCCCGGCTTCACTTATCCTTCGGATAATCCGGCAAAGCCCGCCGACAAAATAACCTGGGCTCCCAAAGCAGATGAACGCGACCGTATAGATTACATTTGGTATTATCCCGAAAAGGGGTTGAAAGTGAAAGACGCCGCCATTTTCGGTCCGAAAAATTCCATAGTCCGTGCACAGCGTGTTCAGGAAACATCTAAAGACAAGTTTATAGAACCATTGGGCGTATGGCCTACAGACCATAAAGGAGTACTGGTTACTTTCCAATATCCCGCCAAATAATATCGTTTTTCCCAATATTTCTGTTATCTTTGTCCAATAACCTAATTTATTATCCTATGACCAAATGTACACATAAGCAGTTAATGACCGCCTGTATGTTAGCAGGCACATTGATGTTGGGAGCATGTACCAGTACTCCCCCTGTAACAAAAGAGGTATCCATTGTACCCATAACCAACCATCTGGAGGAAACAAACGGTGCTTTTGTATTGAAAAGTAATACCTCCATCGGTGTTATTGACGCCGAACTAATTCCCGCAGCCGAGTATTTGGCCGATATGCTTTCCAGTGCCACAGGCTACGACCTTAAAGTAAAAGAAGGCGAAGGAACCATCACCCTTGCCTTGGGGGATGTTCAAGGAAAAGAAGGTGCCTATACCCTGACAGCCGAGAGCGATAAGGTCAACATTACAGGTAACTCTTACGGAGGTGTCATTGCAGGTATCGAATCCCTCAGACAGCTGTTTCCCCCGCAAATAGAATCTAAAGAAATTGTTAAAGGTACAGACTGGGCCATACCGGCCGTTAACATTCAAGATGCCCCCCGCTTTGAATGGAGAGGCATCATGCTGGACGTATCCCGCCATTTCTACACAATAGATGAGGTGAAAGAATTACTGGATGTCATGGCCCTTTACAAGATGAATAAATTCCACTGGCATCTTACCGATGACCAAGGATGGCGTATCGAAATCAAGAAATATCCTTTACTGACGGAAAAAGGAGCCTGGCGCAAATTCAATTCCCATGACCGCGAATGCATACGTCAGTCAAAGACTGATAACAATCCGGATATGGCAATTCCCGAAGACAAGATACGCATCGTAGAAGGTGACACCCTATATGGAGGCTACTACACTCAGGAAGATATCAAGGATGTCATAGCATACGCCAAAATACGAGGCATAGATATTATTCCCGAAATTGATATGCCGGGACACATGCTGGCAGCTGTGAGTAACTATGAAGGTGTTTCCTGTTTTAACGAAACCGGTTGGGGAAGCGTCTTCTCCTCACCTGTTTGTCCGGGGAAAGACTCTGCATTGGAGTTCTGCAAGAATGTTTATGCAGAACTGATAGCCCTTTTCCCCTATAAGTATGTACATATAGGAGGTGACGAAGTAGAAAAAACCAATTGGAAAAAATGTCCGGACTGCCAGAAACGTATGCATGACAATAATCTGAAAACCGAAGAAGAACTGCAATCATGGTTCATTCATGACATGGAGAGATTCTTTAACGGGAAAGGCAAAGAAATGATAGGCTGGGATGAAATCATTGAAGGCGGATTGTCTAAAACAGCTACCGTAATGTGGTGGCGCAGCTGGGTAAAAGATGCAGCGACCAAGGCAACGGCACAAGGCAACCCTGTCATTTTCACTCCTAACGGACAATTTTATTTGGATTATGCAGAAGACAAGAATTCTATGGCAAGCATTTATAATCTGGATACGACAGACAACCTGACTCCCGAGCAGCAGTCGCTGATTTTAGGAGTGCAGGGAAATATTTGGTGCGAATGGATTCCTTCCAACGCACGTATGCAATATATGGCCATTCCACGTTTGCTGGCTATTGCCGAATTAGGTTGGAGCAAACCGGAGCAAAAAGACTGGAATGCCTTCAAACAACGCCTGTCTGATCAGTTTGAACGTCTCAATATCATGGGTATCAATTACCGTATACCCGATTTGGAAGGCTTTAATGCCGTCAACGCCTTTATCGGTGAAGGAACCATTAATGTAACTTGCCTTGACCCCACTGCGGAAATTCACTATACCACTGATGGCAGTACTCCTACTTTACAATCTCCCGTATATGAAGGTCCCATCAAAGTGACTGAAACCACAGACTTTACTTTCTGCACCTTCCGCCCTAATGGAAAGAAAGGTGACATAGCCAAGACACGTTTCATCAAAAGTGAATATACCCCCTCTGTAACTGCCGCTCCTTCCAATCCGGGTTTGAAAGCTACATGGCACGAATTTAAAGGAAATAAATGCAGTGAAATAGAAAAAGCTCCGGTCAATGGTACTTATCCAGTGGAAGACGTTATGATTCCTAAAAAAGTAAAAGGAAATATCGGACTGATTATCAAAGGATATTTCAATGCTCCTCAAGACGATATCTACACTTTTGCACTCCTGTCCGACGATGGTAGTACATTGACCATAGACAGTGAACAGATAGTAGACAATGACGGACCTCACGGACCTAAAGAAATAGTGGGACAAAAGGCATTGGCGAAAGGATATCATCCAATGGAATTACGTTATTTCGACCAAAACGGAGGACAACTGAAATTAAAAGTAACAGGTAGTGATGGTAAAGAAATTCCGTTCACGCATCTCTATGCGCATTAATCTCACATAAAAAGTTTTTCCACCACAGATTATACAGATTTACATAGATTGAATTTCAATGAATTCTCCCATTCAATAATCTGCGTAATCTGTGGTGGAATTACATCAATCAGAAGTAAACTCCGAACCCTATCTTGAAGCCTAATTTACTAAATTCTGAAATATCACTAAAACTCAAGTCATAATATACAGACGGCTCAATAGTCACATTTCTGCCCAAGAAAAAAGCATATCCGACTTCCGGTGTCAAACAAACCAGATTCTTTTTAAATCCTACACAAGAAAGGTGCTTATACGCCATTCCCAATCCTCCATAAATACCGCAACTGGAAAAATAATAACGTCCTTGTGCACCAATACTGGTTTCATCCATTCCATGTTCTACATAATTGCCCTTAAAATTCAGCAATACAGCCACATTATCGGCTACAAACGCACCACCGGTCAAAGCGAAACCAAAATTTGTACCCTCATTCTTGCTATGAGATAGGTCAAGCCCTGTCAATGAAGCATTCACATACCATACCTCCTTCTCAAATTGAGCATGTGCACTCAGTGCAGTCATTACCAACAGCATCAAGCTGACTAAAATTTTCTTCATAATGTTGTCGTTTAATAGTTATTTTTTATTTTCCAAATCACGTTCACGTCTTTCCTCCGCCTTTTCTTTCTTACGAAGGACAATCCATAACAACGCTATTATCATATAGGATAAACCTACTGTGAGATACTTTTCCGTATCACTTATTTCCGTATTACGCGGAATAAAATAAACGGCCATCGCTGTAGTATAAACCAACAAAGCGACAGGCAACCAAATCGATTTTCTATATTTTTTCATAAACTATGCTGTTTTGTTTCCTATACCAACTTACAAACCCTATAGCGGCTACCAACGTGCAAAGACCACCGATTATATAAGATACATAATCAGAAAGTGCCAATCCTTCGGGAGCAATGCAAATATAAGTAGAACATACAGCCGTCATAAACAAGGCAGGAAACAAGGTAATATAATAATTCTTTTTCGCACGTACCAGAAAAACAGTGACCGCCCACAAAGTAAACACAGACAAAGCCTGATTACACCAGGCAAAATAACGCCATATCATATCAAATCCTGCCGCATCACGCTGACTGTACAACAATATACCGATAGTTACCGCAAAAATAGGAATACAAATCAATAAACGTTTCGCTATACTTTTTTGTTCCAAATGCATAAAATCGGCAACAATCAAACGAGCTGAACGTAAAGCGGTATCTCCACTGGTAATAGGAGCGGCAATTACCCCCAATACAGCCAATAAACCTCCTATCGTACCCAACCATTCCTTGGTTATGCTGTCCACAATAATCGAAGCATTACTCTCCTCCATACCATTTTGATGAAAAAAACAAGTAGCGGCAGCAGCCCAAATCAATGCCACGATCCCTTCGGTTACCATCGCTCCATAAAAAATAGGACGGCCATACTTCTCATTCTTCATACAACGTGCCATCAACGGAGATTGTGTGGCATGAAAGCCACTGATTGCCCCACAAGCAATAGAAACAAACATGATAGGAAAAATTGGTAATCCGGCAGGGTGGGTATTATGCAGCCCGTCCGTAATTTCGGGCAATGCCGGATGATTCCATAACAACATCACCAAAATCCCCACCGCCATAAACAATAAAGCAATGGCAAACAACGGATATATTTTTCCTATAATCTTATCTACCGGCAACAATGTAGCCAACATATAATAGACAAATACGACTATAATCCAAAAAGTAACATCCATATACTCCGGAGTAAGTTTGGCAAGCAATCCGGCAGGTCCTGCCACAAAAACCGCTCCGACTAATATCATCAGCACAACCGTAAAACCGCGCATCAACTGCTTTGTGGGAAGGCCCAAGTAACGACCGATAATTTCCGGCAAACTCTCGCCATCATGCCGAATGGAAAGCATTCCGGACAAATAATCGTGTACCGCCCCGGCAAAAATGGTACCTAAAACAATCCACAAATAAGACGCCGTACCAAACTTCGCTCCCATTATAGCACCGAAAATAGGTCCTAAGCCGGCTATATTCAAAAATTGAATCATGAAAATCTTCCAAGTAGGAAGTGGAATAAAGTCAACACCATCCGCCATGGTCAGGGCAGGTGTCTTCCTTATCTTGTCAGGACCGAACACACGTTCCACATAACTTCCATACAAAAAGTATCCGCCTACAAGAACCAATAATGCAATAATAAAGGTTATCATATTCTATTTTTTGTTTTGTTGGGGCAAAAGTAACGAATTAATTGATTACTTCGTATCTTTGCCCTAAAATTAAAGTAAATGCGAACATTCTTTATAACTTTATTACTAGTCATAGTGAGTTTATCACCCGTTTTCTCACAACCTAAATATGAAATCCGTGCCACCTGGATCACTACGCTCGGAGGAATGGACTGGCCTCGTAACAAGGCAGTAAACGCATCAGGCATCCGGCGTCAGCAAAAAGAATTATGTGATATACTGGATCGCCTGAAAGCCGCCAATTTCAATACGGTATTGTTGCAAACCCGTCTGCGCGGAGATATGATTTATCCTTCCGCCATAGAAACTTTCGCCGAATCACTGACAGGTAGCACAGGAGGGAATCCCGGATATGACCCTTTAGCTTTCGCCATCGGAGAATGCCACAAACGCGGCATGGAACTACATGCATGGATTGTTACGATTCCTGCCGGAAACACCCGTCAAGTACAATTGCAAGGACGTAGCTCCGTAGTACGGAAAAACCGGACTATTTGCAAACTTTATAAAGGTAACTGGTACTTGGACCCGGGAAATCCGGGAACCAAAGAATATCTGTCATGCATCGTAAAAGAAATAACTTCCCGTTATGATATAGACGGCATTCATTTCGATTACATCCGCTACCCTGAGCAAGCCGACAACTTTCCCGACAAGGACACCTACCGGAAATACGGCAAAGGTAAGGAGTTGAAACAATGGCGGCGTGATAATATCACAGATATTGTGCATAGGCTCTATACCGACATCAAGACTATCAAACCCTGGGTGAAAGTCAGCAGTTCCCCTATTGGCAAATACCGAGATACCAACCGATATCCCTCCCGTGGATGGAACGCTTATCATGTAGTTTACCAAGATGCTCAGAAATGGCTAAAAGAAGGTATTCATGATGCGTTGTTCCCGATGATGTATTTTCAGGGAAATAATTTCTATCCTTTTGCATTGGATTGGAAAGAGAATTGCGGTAACCGCTGGATAGTACCAGGTTTGGGCATTTATTTCCTCTCTCCCGACGAACAAAATTGGCCGTTGGACGAAATAGTCCGCCAACTTCATTTCACCCGTCAGATAAAACTAAACGGACAAGCCTACTTCCGCAATCGTTTTCTATTGAACAACACCAAAGGCATTTGGGACGAACTCCAAGAGAATTTCTATACCACTCCGGCATTGATTCCCCCAATGACCTGGATGGACAGCATCCCCCCATCCACTCCGGCCATGCCTTCCCTGCAACTGTTGCCGGACGGCAAAATGCACATGAGCTGGCAGATTTCCACAGATAACAACGGAGGTCTTGTCACCTATCATCTTTATGCCTCGGATACCTATCCGGTAGATATCACAGATGCCGGAAACTTACTGGAAACCTATCTCACCCATACGGAATACGAATATACCCCTATTTCACCTTGGCGACAAAAACGTTATTTTGCCGTAACAGCTGCCGACCGTTTTGGAAACGAAAGTGCTCCCTTGGAACTGAATGCAATTTCAGAAACGGACATACCTTTACTAAATGACGGAGATATTCTCACCCTGCCTGAAATAAAAGAGGCAAAGACAGTGAAAATATTTACTGCTACCGGTGAAGAAATAAAATATTTTGTTTATGCACCCCAAATGTCCATAGCCTCATTACCCGGCGGATTCTATACAGTATATATCTTGAATAATGCAGGAGCACAAACCTTTGTCGGAACAATCGTAAAATAAACACATAGCAAAAAGTAAATTTGGGCAAAGCGTAGCGAAGTACATTCAAAGTGTTATTCTACGTGAAGAAAGGCAGTGCCAAACCCAACGGCAACCTGCCTCTGATGTGTTGTATCACGGTGGACGCGGAAGTTGTAACAAAATACTCAAAGATATAGGCATACAATGCGGTTTCAAGGTTTGTTTGACCTACCACGTGGCAAGACATTGTGCATTGTCTTTATCGCTCAAATTGAATGGGTTGCAAAGATTGGCTTCTTGATAGGTAACGATTTAGAAACGAGCGAAGTTCTGTATTCTGCCTTGTTAAACCCAAAGAACGCTGACTTCAAATGCAAAGGTAGTGGATTAGTTTGGATTATTATCATTCTTGTCCTTTAATCTTTTGATTTCTTTATCAAAATCACTTTCAAGCAAATCCATTTCGCGTTTGCGATAGATGGCGAATTCCTTTTCTGCCTTTTCAATCGCCTGTTTATGTGAAATACGTCCCTTATCAATCAAAACCTTTCGTTTATGGGCAATAATCTGATTATCCAATGCCTCTATCCAATCTTTCATGGTCATGGGATTCATTTCCAATGCCTGGAACTCGGCAAAGTCCAAGAAACCGGAAACAAGCAGATTCAAACGCTGGAGTTCTATTTCTGACAAATAGTTCTTGGCAATCTTCACATCATCCTTAGTCACATAGTTGCCTTTGAAGTTCATCATACCCACAAACGGCTTCTCATTATCCACACGATTGTAGATAACTTCCGCTGCCGTATTTTCGTGAACGGCATAATGGAGCTTGTTTTGCACGGTGGCAAAAAACATCTTTGTCATCTCGTCCCGTGGGTCATAGTCCGTGGCTGTGGCATATATGTCCGTAACCTGTTGATAGAAGTTACGTTCACTACTACGAATATCCCTGATGCGTTGCAGCAACTCACGGAAGTAACGATTACCCCCTTGCTTCAACCGCTCATCATCCATAGCAAATCCCTTTTGGATATATTCATGAAGCCGTTGAGTCGCCCAACGGCGAAAACGGGTTGCAACCTGAGATTGCACACGATAGCCCAAGGCGATAACCATGTCAAGATTGTAATGGTCAATGTTACGTCTCACCTGACGATTGCCTTCCTGACGAACTAACAAGAATTTCTTGTTAGTTGCTTCTGTGAATAATTCTCCGTCTTTATAGATGTTATCTACATGTTGGCTGATATTCTGTTGTGTAGTACAATATATTTCCGCCAACTGATTCTGTGTCAGCCACAAATCTTCATCGGAAAAGCGAACAGACACACGTATTATCTCATTATCGTCTTGATAGAGTATTATTTTGTTATTCTCACTCATGATTAGCGATTGTCTTTTTTCTTGGAATTTGAACGATAAAGGCTATCAGTGATGATACCTCTAAATATATCTTCATTAAGAAATTCTAAAGTACGATTTAGCTCAACAACATTATTGGTCGGTAACACTAACTCATTGTTCCCATTAATTTGTGCATTGATTCCATATTTCTTTAAAAGACTTGTTTTCGTTCGAAACGTCTTTCGCATAAAAGTAGCAATGTTGTTTGTGCTAGATAATAATTTTATGAGTCGACGAGTTTTTATGTTTGCGATATGTTTTATATTCTCTGCATTTACATCTATACCTTTTATTTCGCCAAATGATTCAATTTCTGTATTTGTGGCTTCTGTAACAAAATCTATTAGCGAAAATATTTGATTTGCAATTGTATAACTTTGAAAGTACAATTTCCCATTTTCATATATTGCATGAATTTTATCTTCTACGATAAAGGCAGAAGTATTCATTTTAGCAAAAATGTTTCCATGCTCATCTTGCAGTTGGCTTCTTGCCATGTCTGTAAGGCTGATATAGTCTTCTTCATTGTATTTGACAACGCTAATATCTGTATTTTGAACGGTAATTTTTGCCATTGTAATTGATGCATTGAGTTTCAATCACAAAGATAGCTATAATTTGTGAGGTTGCATTCTTTTTATATGGACTATCTACAAAGATAGGATGCAGTTTTTTTGATAGTAGGCATTATTCCCCGAATAATTTTATTAACTTTATAAATGCAAAGAGTTGTTTGACAGCATAGCACCGCAAATCGCTGATATTCGCACGGTTACTAAATCGTTACCTCTGTTTCTCAAATACTACGCTAAAAGTTTATTCTTCAATCGGTTGTATCAAACTGATGAAAATCTAAAATAAAATGCAAACTGCTTCTTTGGCATGACACATTATGTCGTTGCAGATGCCCGGCTCTCAAAAAGTTTGTCTGCCGGGCATATCCATCTTTGTCGTTAAGTTATAATCTGATAAAACTTTACGTACTGTTATTTTTTATTTCCGCACTGCAATGTTTTTGTTCCGCCACCGCATTATACTGATATACAACGATATGCAGTGACAGAATTTTCTGTATCCCCACAAAGTGTTTTTTTTCGTTTTTCCTTGCGGAAGCCAGCTCGTCAGATGCCGGTTGTCATATTGGATACGTAATCTTGGTATATTTACGGCAGTATCCGTGCAAGAAGAGTGCACCATCTGTACCATCACCCAGATGAACAGGCCCTATCATTCGGGTGAAGAGCCGTTGTCACCTGTGTGAAACTGCCGCTTCACACAGGTGAAGCAATAAAGCCATAAGGCTGTTTTCATGGTAACATACTGCCGGCAAGGTACATCTGTTGGAGTTTTGCCGCTATGGGTATGGTGGGCGCAATGTGGTACATTGACCGGCGATTACCAACCGTTTCGGGGCCTTTACAGATATTTTCACACCGGAACATACTGATAATGAAGACGATGAGATGACGGGGGAATTTTATATTTCACGTTAAATTAGGCCGTGTTTTCTTTTATAGTCTTTAAGATCTTTGATATTGATGGGGGGTGGTTGTACTATGCGTCTTTCTTTATAACGCTATATTGACAAGGCATTGTAACATATAAATAGTGTATGATATTAATGCTGTCTCTTATACACATCTGACGCTGCCGACGAATTAGACGGTGTAG
>ENA-OZFL01000302-OZFL01000302.1-human-gut-metagenome-genome-assembly--contig:-NODE-302-length-16590-cov-8.327669_pt1 | contig 16590 bp, 9 predicted proteins | sample MGYA00245108_ERZ653641 | MGnify/ENA primary metagenome ERZ653641 (study PRJEB26926, sample SAMN06165058) | human gut metagenome | biome: ENVO:00009003; feature: ENVO:2100002; material: ENVO:00002003... | reverse complement strand
AGCGTCAGATGTGTATAAGAGACAGATATAGTGTAGCGTATTTTACAGCATTTAGTATACAGAGAGGAGAAATTTACATGAAAATCATCAAGCGAAGCGGCAGTGAGGACATATTTGATGCAGCCAAAATTGTAGCTGCCATTAGAAAGGCAAACAATTCAGTGCTGGACTATGAGAAGCTTACTGCTGATCAGATTGAGGAAATTGCAAGCAACGTGGAGACTGCATGTGAGAACATGAAGCGCTCTCCAAGCGTTGAGGAGATACAGGATATGGTGGAGAACCAGCTCATGAACAAGCGTGCCTTTACCGTAGCCAGAAATTACATTACTTACAGGTATAAGAGAGCCATCGTCCGTAAGTCAAACTCTACGGACCAGCAGATTCTTAGCCTTCTTGAGTGCAATAACGAGGAGGTAAAGCAGGAAAACTCCAACAAGAATCCTACTGTAAACAGCGTGCAGCGTGACTACATGGCAGGTGAGGTGAGCAAGGATATCACACGCCGTTTCCTGCTTCCTGAGGATATAGTGGAGGCTCATGAGAAGGGGCTTATCCATTTCCACGATGCAGATTATTTTGCACAGCATATGCACAACTGCTGTCTTGTAAACCTTGAGGACATGCTTCAGAACGGCACAGTAATCAGTGAGACTATGATTGACACACCAAAGAGCTTTTCAACAGCCTGCAACATCGCTACACAGGCTATCGCACAGATTGCCAGCTCACAGTATGGTGGACAGAGTATCTCGCTTGCACATCTGGCACCATTTGTACAGGTCAGTCGTGAGAAGTTCAGAAAGCAGGTGCTAAAGGAATTCGAGAGCGTAGGCCTTGATTTGGATGAAGAAAAAATCAACGAGGTAGCAGAGCTTCGTGTCAAGGAAGAAATCAACCGCGGTGTGCAGATGATTCAGTATCAGGTCATTACACTCATGACTACAAACGGACAGGCACCGTTTATCACAGTATTCATGTACCTGAATGAGGTATCCGATCCGCAGACAAAGGCAGATCTTGCCGCAATCATTGAGGAAATGCTGCACCAGAGAATAAAGGGCGTAAAGAACGAAAAGGGTGTATATATCACACCGGCATTCCCTAAGCTCATATATGTGCTTGAGGATGATAATATCACAGAGGATTCAAAGTACTGGAATCTCACAGTGCTTGCGGCACAGTGCTCTGCAAAGAGAATGGTGCCTGATTATATTTCAGAGAAGGTCATGAAGGAGCTTAAGGACGGAGATGTGTATACATGCATGGGCTGCCGTTCATTCCTCACAGTGGACAGATGCTCACAGACAGCGGGAAATGTGGCAAATGCCAAGAACTTTGATCCAAACAAGCGTAAATACTATGGACGTTTCAACCAGGGTGTTGTCACCTTAAATCTCGTTGATGTGGCATGCTCATCAGAAAAGGATGAGGAAAAATTCTGGAAGATACTTGATGAGAGACTTGAGCTGTGTCACAGAGCACTTATGTGCAGACATAAGAGGCTTCTTGGTACCAAATCCGATGTAGCACCGATTCTCTGGCAGAACGGAGCACTTGCACGTCTGAAAAAGGGAGAGGTTATAGACCCATTATTATTTAACGGATACTCAACAATCTCACTCGGCTATGCAGGACTTTGTGAGTGTGTACGCTATATGAAGGGAGTATCACACACAGAGCCAAAGGAAGGCACACCGTTTGCACTTAAGGTAATGCAGCGCTTAAACGATGCATGTGAGCAGTGGAAAAAGGAGTCAAACATCGATTTCAGTATATATGGCACACCGCTTGAGTCTACCACCTATAAGTTTGCTAAGTGCTTACAGAAGCGCTTTGGTATCATCGAGGGTGTTACCGACAAGAACTATATTACAAACAGCTACCATGTGCATGTAACAGAGCAGATTAATGCATTTGACAAGCTAAAGTTTGAGTCCCAGTTCCAGAAGCTGTCTCCGGGTGGCGCTATCAGCTACGTGGAGGTACCAAACATGCAGGACAATATCCCTGCAGTGCTTTCAGTAATGCAGTACATTTACGACAATATCATGTACGCAGAGCTGAATACAAAGAGCGACTATTGCCAGGTATGCGGCTACGACGGAGAAATCAAAATCGTAGAGGAAGAGGGCTCAGGCAAGCTTATCTGGGAGTGCCCACACTGTGGCAATCGTGACCAGAACAAGATGAGTGTAGCCCGCCGTACATGCGGCTATATCGGCACACAGTTCTGGAATCAGGGAAGAACCCAGGAGATTAAAGAGCGAGTGCTTCATCTGTAGAAGTTAAAGGAATTGTATTTGAGACAGACCATTCTAAAAGCACAACATAAAGCATAAGAAAAAAATAAAACCGTCGTACCGGACCTTAAATGGCATGGTACGACGGTTTTACTTATGTTCTTAAATGATTAATTATTTTAATTACTCGTCAAATTTTTGAGCCTTATCGAAGAGCTCATAAACCTCTTTTGAAGGTTCATTTGTGCAAAGTGTCACAACTACGGCTGCGATAAGTCCGAAAACAAATCCCGGCAACAGCTCGTAGATTCCGGTTGATGTGAGGAATGCATACCACAATATATCAACGGCAGCACCTGTTATGATTCCTGCAACAGCACCCTTGAAGTTAAAGCGCTTCCAGAAGAGGCTGAGCATGATTGCTGGTCCAAAGGCAGCTCCAAAGATACCCCATGCATTGGAAACAAGTGCCATGATAGAGCCGGCATTAGGGTTTGAAGCGATGATGAGTGCTGCAACAGCGATTCCAAGAACGACAATACGGCCGGTCCACATCATTTCTTTGTCACTTGCCTTACCTTTTCTGATGACAGGCTTGTACACATCACTCGAGAATGCTGATGAAGCAGCAAGCAGCTGGCTGTCTGCGGTACTCATGGAAGCGGCAAGCACTGCTGAGAGCAGTATACCTGAGATAACACCCGGGAAAATCTTTCTTACAATCTGGATGAAAACAAGAGAGTTTTCATTGATTGATTCGTCAAAGCCAAGGAAAAGTCTTCCGATTACTCCGATTAAAGTCGCAAAAAATACAATAAGTAAGGTCCATGTGATTCCGATTTTTGCTGATTTTTTCAAATCCTTCTGTGATTTGATGGACATGAATCTGATAATGATATGTGGCATACCAAAGTAACCAAGTCCCCATGCCAGTCCTGACACGATATCCTGCCAGCTTGAGAATGGATTTAAGTAACCGCCCGGGAGTGCTGATGTAGATGATGTATCAAGCATAAATGCTGCAAAGATTGGTGCTATAAACATAGAACCAAGCACGAGCATGCCCTGAAAAAAATCGGTCCAGCATACAGCCGAGAAGCCGCCGAGGAAGGTATAGCCTACGATGACAACTGCTGCAAGATACATGGCAATCTGTGGATCCATTCCTATTACAGTGTGGAAAAGGGTACCGCATGCCTTTACGCTTGATGCCGCATAAATAGTGTATGCAACCAAAAACACAATTGCACATATCACCTGCAGTGCAAGTGATTTGGACAGGAATCTGTTGGTCAGATACTGCGGAATGGTGATTGAGTCGTTTGCTACAATCGAGAATTTTCTCAGTCTCGGTGCTTCAAGCAGCCAGCTTATAGTGTAGCCGATTGCAAGTCCTACAGGAATCCATACCTGACCTAAGCCCAGCGCATAGATAGAAGTAGGAAGTCCCATGAGTACCCATGCACTCATGTCTGAGGCTCCGGCTGACAGCGCCGCAACCCATGGTCCCATCTCACGTCCGCCGAGGAAGTAGGTCTTTTCTCCGCCGTTTCTGTTTTTCACGAAGAAGAAGATACCGATACCCAGCATGCACAACAGATAGACGATAAATACAATAATTTCTGATGTTTTCATTTGTAGTACCTCTTTAATAGTTTATTTAGTAACCATGCTACCACGTTAGCGTGATAAAGGCAAGAAAAAATTAATGATAAAAAAATCGATAGGTATTTTTTTCGTGGACTGTTATTGACATAAAACGTGATTTAAAATAAAATGTCGAAGTTAGCAAAAACTAATCTAAGATAGAAAAGTGATACATAAGTTAGCGTAATATACGTAAGTTGACAATATATATTTTTTAGATAAGAGGTAATAAGGTGAAAAATAAGATAGCAGTTGCGATATTACTGACAGTCGCATTGGCAGTGACCGGTTGTGGCTCAGGTGGAAGTGATGCGACAGAGAATACAACAGCTTCGCAGGAAGGAATAAATAGTGATTTAAAATCAGCAAATGAGTCCTCACAGGAAGTATTTGCAATGGATACATATATGACAGTGACTGCATATGGTAAAAATGCGAAAAAAGCGGTGGATGCATCTATAGAAGAGATAAAGCGGCTTGATGCATTGCTTTCAACAGGAGATGAAGACAGTGAAATAGCAAAGCTGAATGTGAATAAGTCAGCCACTTTGTCAGAGGATGGGGGATATCTCGTGCAGAGAGGAATTGAGCTTAGTACGATGACTGATGGAGCCTTTGACATAGCGATATATCCTGTTATGCAGGAGTGGGGATTTCCGACGAAGGACTTTAAGGTGCCGGATGATGCAACTCTAAAAGAGCTGCTAAAGCTTGCGGATGTTTCAAAAATAGATTACGACAATAAAAGCAGAGAGATTTCCTTTGAGGATGCAGGTATGGAGATAGACCTTGGTGGTATTGCAAAAGGATATACTTCATCAAGGATTATGGATATTTTCAAGGAGTATGACGTGGATAGCGGTCTTGTGAATCTGGGAGGCAATGTCCAGACTTACCGAACCAAGACTGATGGCAGCAAGTGGAGAGTTGCTGTGCAAAGCCCGGAGGATGAAAGTCAGTATATAGGAGTGGTTGATGTGAGCGACAAGGCGGTTATCACCTCCGGTGGATATGAGCGTTATTTTGAGCAGGATGGAAAAATCTACCACCACATCATAGATCCTGCTACAGGCTATCCTGCAGAGAGCGGACTTAAATCAGTCACTATCGTGAGTGATGATGGAACACTCGCAGATGGATTGTCAACATCGCTGTTTATCATGGGAAAGGATAAGGCGTGTGAGTTCTGGAAGGCACACAGTGATGAATTTGATTTCGTACTGCTTACAGATGATGACAGCATGTATATTTCAGAGGGGATAGCGGATGACTATTCATCTGACTATGAGTATGAGGTAATAAATGCAAAATAGAGCAGAGCAAAAGTAATATTGTACAGATAGCGGTGCTATCGGAAATATAAGAGGTATATATGAAGTTCAAGGAAGTTTTGGAAAAAATAAAGGTATATGCACCACTTGGAGTGTCACTTGTGATTGCAGCATGTGTGGTGATTTCATTGAGTGGATATCAGACAAAGGCGAGTGAACCTTCGAAGGATAAAAAGCACCAGGTTTCAGAGAGGGTGACTGATACTGAAACAGAGAATGCTGCAGAGGATACACAAACAGCCACAGGCTCGTTCGAACTTGCAGATGGTGTGTACAAGGGCTCTGCGACAGGCTTTAGCGGACCTGTGACAGTGGCTGTAACTATCATGGATAAGAAGATTACTTCCATTGATATCCTTTCATCTACGGATGATGAGGCATTTTTCAATAGGGCAAAGGCTGTAATAGACAGGATTATAGCGTCGCAATCTTTTGATGTGGATGTTGTATCCGGAGCTACATACAGTTCAAACGGAATAATCGGAGCAGTGAAAAATGCCCTGACAGGTGAGAAGGATAATGGTGTTACAGGAAAATCAAAACAGGGAAGCACATCAGAGTCAGAATCTGACAGCTCTTTGGCAGAGATAGCGGCTGTACAGGACGCATCCGCTTACAAGGATGGCACATATTACGGCACCGGAAAAGGCTTTGCGGGCACTATGAAGGTAAAGGTTGATATATCAGGCGGTAAAATAGCCTCTATAAGCATAGTCAGCACAAAGGATGGTGACAGCTATGTAAAGATCGCATCATCGCTGCTTGATACAATAGTCGAAAAGCAGAGCACTAACGTGGATACAGTCTCAGGTGCTACATTCAGCTCGCGTGGAATCATAGCTGCTGTAAGAAGTGCACTGAGCCAGGCGGCTGTGAGTGATAATACAACGGGCAATAATACAGATAAACAGGGTGCTGCAGAGGTATCGGGAAATGGACAGACTGATGAAAATTCATCCGGCAGTGCATCTGAACAGGGCACAGAAGGTACACTTCCGTATGTTGACGGTATATACTACGGCACAGCAGAGGGCTACAAGGGTGACATAAGGGTAGCGGTTGTTATCCAGGACAAGACGCTTAAAGCGATTCTTGTCACTGAAAAACAAGATGATGAGCCTTTTATCACTAATGCAATGGATGTGTTAAAAAATATGATGAAAAAGCAGAGTGCGGATGTGGATACGGTATCAGGAGCCACCTACAGCTCAAAGGGACTCATAGGAGCCGTAAAGGCAGCATTTGAGGAAGCGCGAAAGACAACTGCAGGTGAGAATACCGGTGGCAGCAATTCAGATAGCAATAACAGCAATGATAATAATAGCAATATTGCGGGAGAAGAGGACAAGGCAGTCCTGTTGAAGCTTGTGCAGTCGCAAGCATCGCTTGACGGCGCACAGTACACACAGCTTAGCTGGTATCTGCTTCAGATACGTCTGGGGGATGCACAGGAGGTATTGGAATCCGCGGAGTCAACTAAGAAGGATGTAAGCTGCGCACAGGAGAAGCTTCAGGCTGCAATAAATGCACTTCAGAAAAATGATATATCCACAAATGTATACGAGGATGGCACATATGATGTATCTACACTGTGCATACCGGATGATGACATGGATTTTAGTGCATATAATCTGAGCATGAAGGTGACTATAGCAAATGACAGGATAGTTTCCATTACTGATGTAAAGGGAGATGGAGATTCACAAAATGTTTCTTAACAAGTAAGGGAATCTTCACTTTACCTGTAGATTACAAGGTACTTGAGCACGCTAAGGATGCAGCAGTTGAAGCAGAAAATGCAGCTGTATCAGCAGGAAAGGCTAATCTTGACGTTACACTTCCGGATGATTTTAACGCAGAATATGCAGTTACAGATGCAAAAGGAAATGAAGTAAAGGGATTTAAGGTTACAGAGGAAAACTTAGCATCGGCAGTGTCAACATATGCAGCAAGCTATACTCAGACTAATAAGCTTGTAATTACATATCCGAAGGATGCAGAGAATACAGAGTATACGCTGACAGTATCCGATAAGAGCAATAAATATGCCCCAATCACTACCACATTCGAGCTCTATGCAGATGCAGTTTCTGCGGCATACAATAATGATGCAACAGCACCGAAGCTTGTAGTGGCAGATGGTGCATCAGCAGCACAGTTTGCAGATTTTATTGGAAAAATCAAGTCTGTAAATGTAAATGGTAAGGATTATCCGGCAACAGGCAAGGGGGCAGTAAAGCTTATCAAGGAAGATGGTACAATTGATACTACTCAGGCTCCGTTTGCTGAGGGTTCAAGCTTTGAAATCAAGGTATCAGCAACAGGATATAAGGATGAGCTTTCATTTACATATGAGAAGCCAGCAGTTATTGAAACCAAAGCGCTTGAGAGTGTAATTGAAAAAGCAGATACACTCAAAGAGGCAGATTACACAGCAGACAGCTGGAAGACATTCTCACAGGTGCTTTCAAGTGCAAAAGCAGTACTAAAGCAGAAGGATGACCAGACAAAGATTGACAATGCAGTTGCATCACTCAATAAGGCTATTGAAGGCCTAAAGAAAAAAGAAGCTGTAAATCCGGGAACACCGGGAAGTGGTACAGGAAGCTCTAATGGAACTGGTACGAATGCAACTGTAGCAACAGGCAGCAAGTCAAATTCTACGACCACTGACACAACAGGTACTGCAGCTAAAAAAGCTACAGTAAAGAAGGCTTCAAAGACAGGTGATACAAACCCTCTTATGGGCATGCTCGCTTTGGCGTTTGCATCGATAAGTCTTGTGGGAGCAGCACTTTTTGCGAAAAAGCCAAACAGAAAATAATTTAAACTTCCCTATTGACGAATACCCTGCGTTGACATATCATAGTATATAAGTGAAAGGGAGTAGCCGGCACAAGAGTGCTTACTTATCCGTCAGTACGATTGCTCATACATATATGACAGCAATCCGGAGAGTGATTAAATGGCGAGACTTTTGTTGTTTTATACAGCAGAAGTGTCGCCTTTTTTGTATATAAAAGCCTTCTGCTGATAAGACATAGATGTATCTATCAATTAATCATGCATCCTTAAAAAGGACAGCAGAAGGAGGAAAATTATGATTTTTGTAGCAATTTTACTGCTTATAGCAGGCTTTGTAGCACTGGTGAAGGGCGCGGATGTGTTTGTGGATGGAGCGGCGGCGCTCGCCGGGAAATTTGGTATTCCGCAGCTTGTGATTGGACTGACGATTGTGGCGATGGGTACGTCGCTGCCGGAGGCGGCAGTCAGCATCACTGCAGGAATAAAGGGTAATGCGGGGATTACAGTCGGCAATATTGTCGGCAGCAATATACTAAATATCCTTATAATCCTGGGAGTGACGGCACTCATCACAAATGTAGCCATACAAAAAACCACCTTCAAATACGAGATACCGTACATGCTTCTTATCACAGCGGTGCTTCTCGTGATGGGAATGACAGGCAATGAAATCACATTCATTGAGGGTGTTATACTGTGGATTTTATTTATTGCATATCTGCTTTATTTGTATATTCTGGCAAAAAAGGGCAATGACAGCAGTGATGAGCAGTCGGTAAAGCTATATCCGGTATGGAAATGTCTGCTCTTTATTGTGCTGGGCGGTGTGTGCGTCGTAATTGGAAGCCAGTTTGTCGTAAACGGTGCCACGACCATAGCAAGAGCCTGCGGCATGAGTGAGCGCTTTATCGGACTGACAATCGTTGCATTCGGCACATCTCTTCCGGAGCTTGTTACATCTGTTTCAGCAGCACGCAAGGGAAATGCCGGTATAGCGATTGGAAATATAGTCGGCAGCAATATTTTCAATATACTCTTTGTAGTCGGAACAGTAGCTCTCATTTGTCCGGTACCGTTTGAGAGCAGGTTTGTGATTGATACAGTTGTGGCAATCCTGTGCGGTGTGCTCCTGTGGGGCGGTACGATAAGACATAAAGAGCTTAGAAAGCCATGTGGAGTGGTGATGCTGCTTTGCTATGCGGCATATTTTGTATATTTGGCAGCTATGTAATGATGTATTTTTTGAATTGCGATGACTGTGTTTAAAAGAGTATGATGAAGAGATAATAATTAAATTTAGCAAACCGTCAATAATTGTGCACACAAATCGACACTTTAACATTAAAATGATTGAGATTTCGCGCTAAATATAAATAATTAATTAAAAATAGCACTCTTGCTTGACAAGTGCTGATTACAGGTGTATAACGTAGTCAGAACGAACGGAAGGAAGCGATTATAATGGATAAAAACCCAAAGCATCCATTAAAGAAAAAGAATAAGGCAGATGCAAAGAAGCATCAGAAGCATGTATACGAATAGCACCTTCCACTAAGGAATACTATCCAGTAAGCACAATGTACCCCAGCCCGTCACAGGGTTGGGGTATTTTGTGTTTTTGGAACTGTTTTCAGAGACAGCCCGTGAGGCAGTTGTAAATACATTTTCACCGGCACCTTTTATGAGAGAAGCTTTAAGCTTGTCGCCATACATATAGAGGTCATTTCCACGTACAATTCCCCATTCCATCAGAAGCGCAGCCGCACCAGTCACAAACGGTGCAGCCATAGATGTCCCTGTTTTTGAAGTGTAGCCTCCGGTGTTTGAGCATGAAATAATGTCTACACCGGGCGCAATGATATCAGGCTTTATGCTGTCAAAGGCCCAGGTATAGCCTCGGCCGGAAAATGCGGCTGTGCGGTTTGTTCGGCTGTCATAGGCTCCGACAGATATGACATTTTGAGCGGTTGAGGGGATGGTCAGGGTGATATCAGGCGATGCATGGATAAATGAGGTCTGTGCATTGCGCAGAGCACCTGACGGCAGCCATATATCCCATGAGCCGTCCTTTACAGATATGGGTTCAAGTGATATTTTCCAGATGCCGGGTGAGATGTATTTCGATCCCATGAGTTCAATGAATATTTCCTGAAAAGGAGAGTAGGGAGAGGGACCGCCGCCTGTTATATATATGTCTGTCCCATCGAGATTGTATCTGTATGTAAAGCCCTTTGCCTGATTGGTAATTGTATCGGGAATCTCCAGCATATCATTATTTGGTGCACTAATGCGCAGCTGTATCTCATCCCAGTATTTTTTCCATAAATCAATGGAAAGAGACGGCTCAGGATAGCCTATCGCAAGCTCTGCATCGGCAGGGTATGAGCTGCCGTTTGCATGACCAAAGCCAGCTCCATCGTTACCTGAGCCGACTGAGACAGCGCAGCGGTAGTTTCCTGCTATATAGTCCAGGTATGATTCAAGCAGTGAGGTGCCGCTGTGTGAGCCGTTACTTGTGCCAAAGCTTAGGTTTATAGCGATAGGCATGTTCATATCGATTGATTTTCTTATGCAAAAGTCCACTGCCAGCATAATCTGCGTGGTTGTGGGAAAGCTGGCACCGCCTGAGGTTTTGAGTTTTACGATTATAAGAGTGCTTTCATAAGCAACACCGCGGTATTTTGTGTTTTGTTCATTACCATTTCCGTTTCCGGCAGCGATTCCTGCCACATGAGTGCCGTGTCCGGATATGTCGATGCTTGGGCAGATGCGCTGCATTTCTAAGCTGTTTTCTGCATTTATGGCTTTGGTGATTGTATCGCGGTCATATAAGGTGCCGAAAGGGATGATATCACTGTGTGAGGAATCATCGGAAACAGTCTGGTCCCACAGATAGGCGATTCTGCTTACACCATCCTGTATAAAAGCCGGATGGGCATAGTAAATTCCGGAGTCGATAATGCCTACGAGCACACTTTTTCCGGTCAGATTATATGGATTGGTGTGTACGGGAGTGATGCATGAGGCCTGAGAGCCCTCGTACACATCGTAGTTAAACTGCTTTGGCTTTTCCATATATATGATTTCATCGCACAGGGCAACGGTATTTACAAGTGATTTCTCAATTACGAGCACCGCATAGTTTCCGAGCAGCCTCGTGATGAGTACAGAAGGATACTTTTCTTTTATTTTTTCGATGTCACCGACATATTTTACTATCACTTCCCAGCTGTCACTCTCCGGCAGATAGCCGCTTGAAAGCCCTCCCTCTTTTCCAAGCTCATAAGGGGTGGACAACAGGGCGGCGGACAGCTGTGGAGAAATTTTCTCACTAAATGCTATTTCCATACTAACCTCCATTTTTTATTAGTAAAATATTAAAAAAATCTTAAAAGACAGATGCAATATATATTTGGTATGATTAATTCATAATCAATCAATTAATTATAATAAACCGGGAGGTCGAAATGAGTAAAAAGAAAAAGATAATCATTTCAGTGATTGCAGCTGTGCTTATCATAGCAGTGATTGTGTCAGCTGTTGTCATTGCAATGACAAAGGGAAAGAATGCAGCAAAGGCATCGGGAGTCTATGCAAACAAGGTCGCTGATGTCATGTACCAGGCGGGAAGTACTGACAAGTACAGCGGTGTCGTGGAAGCAGCCGATACCATGGATATTAAGGCTGACAGTGAAAAAACGGTAAAGGATATTCTTGTGTCAGAGGGGGATGAGGTACAGGTGGACACACCTCTTTTTACCTATGATACAAAGGATCTTGCTGCGAAAAAGGAAAGCGCTACGCTTGAGCTTGAGAGCTTAAACAATACGCTTTCCGGCTATGATGCACAGATAGAGCAGCTCACCAAGGAAAAGAAGGAAGCGCCAAAGGATCAGCAGCTTGACTATACACTGCAGATTCAGCAGGCGCAGACACAGCAGAAGCAGACTCAGTACGATATTGCCACGAAGAAGGCAGAGATAGAAAAGTATGATGAGAGCATCAAAAATGCCACTGTAAACAGCACAATGATTGGTGTTGTAAAGAAAATCAATGAGAATCAGAGTGCAGACACAGCAGATACTGCATTTATGACAATCGTTGCCACGGGTGATTACAGGGTAAAGGGCACAATTGATGAGCAGAGCTTTTTAAACAGTGGACTCGCAGAGGGGCAGGCAGTTATAGTGCGCTCGAGAGTTGATGAGTCAAAGACATGGCAGGGTACCATCAGCAAGGTTGATACTGAGAATCCTCAGACTGATAACAGCAATTCCGGCATGTATGATGATGGAAGCAGCGAGCAGAAGGCATCAAAGTACAACTTCTATGTGCAGCTTACAGGCACAGGCGACATGCTTTTAGGACAGCATGTATATGTGGAGCCGGATTTCGGACAGACAGAGGTGAAGGATGGTATATGGATTGATGAGAGCTATGTCGTAAAGGATGGCGATGATGCATATGTATGGACACTTAATAAAAAGGATAAGCTTGAGAAGACAAAGGTTGAGCTTGGAGACTATGACGAGAATCTCATGATGTATGAAATCAAGTCAGGGCTTACAAAGGATGACTATATAGTATGGGCATCTGATGACCTTTATGAGGGTGAGCCGGCGCAGACATGGGAAGAGTACGTTGAAAATGGCGGCGGTGAAGATTCAGTCTATGACGATATGGGTACAGAAGCTCTTGATGACCAGATGCTTGAGGGCACTGAGGGCGGTCCTGTTGATGATGGCACCATGGATGATGGCACAATGGACGAAGGTGCAGCAGATGCCACCGGTTCAGGTGACGCGGAGGTACAGTAGATGATTCTAGAACTCCAGCATATTTACAAAAACTATGACCAGGATAAGCTCGTGGTGCCGGTTTTAAAGGATGTCTCACTCCAGATTGATGATGGAGAGTACGTGGCAATCATGGGGCCGTCGGGTTCCGGCAAGACCACTCTCATGAATATAGTGGGATGTCTTGATCTGCCAACATCGGGCACATATATACTTGACGGCAGACCTGTCAGTGAGCTTAAGGAAAAGGAGCTTACGAGAGTAAGACGGGATACAATTGGATTTGTATTTCAGAATTTCCAGCTCATGCCGAGAGAGAGTGCATTGGACAATGTATGCCTGCCACTCATATATGCCGGTGTGAGCAAAAAGGACAGAAGGCAGATGGGTATGGAGGCATTAGAGCGTGTAGGTCTTTCAGACAGGGCTGATTTCAAGCCAACACAGCTTTCAGGAGGACAGAAGCAGAGAGTGGCGATAGCGAGAGCTATGGTCAATCATCCAAAGCTTCTGCTTGCGGATGAGCCTACGGGAGCACTTGATTCAAAGTCAGGCAAGCAGGTGCTTGAGCTCTTTGAGAGCCTTAATGAGTTCGGTGTGACGGTTGTCGTGATTACACATGACAGAAAGGTAGCCGAGCAGGCAAAGCGCATCGTCCACATCATAGACGGCGAGATAACAGAGGAAGGACAGGAGGCAGGTAATGAAAAAGAAAAAGAGAATTAAGATCATTATAATAGCTGTCCTTGTAGTTGCAGTTGCAGCGGGAAGCATCACAGGAGTTGTTTATTACAGGAACTCCAAGGGGCTTGCTTCCGTCATGAGTGTTTCGATGATCAGCACGACAAACGACTACACATCCATGACCAGTGGGGGAATGGTGTGTGATGATGCATGTCAGACAATCAATTTAAAGGACGGACAGAAGGTGACAGAGGTTTATGTCACAAAGGATCAGCAGGTAAAGGCCGGAGATAAGCTCCTTGCATATGATGTGACGAGTCTTTCGCTCTCGGTTGAGATGAAGCAGCTTGAGATACAGAGTCTTGAGAACCAGCTTGCATCGGAAAAGCAGAAGCTTGACAAGCTAAAGAACACTAAACCGGTTGAAAAGCAGCCCGAGACTCCTGTTACACCTGAGCCACAGCCTGACACACAGCCGTCTGCGCCTGATGAACAGCATGATGTGATATCTGATTTGTCAGAGGCCGAAGGAAGCGGTACAGAGGACGATCCTTATGTATTTACATGTACAGAAGCTTCATATGTATCAGGAGAGCTTTTGAATGCACTCTCAGAAAAGAGCGCGGTAGCGCGGTTTGTAATAGGAGATGCGGATGCACCTGATATGGAGCTTATCGTAAGAGGAGATAGGCTTGGCGGCTATGATGAAAGCGATGAGATAAAGCTTTTCCTTGCAGGCACAACTACAGCAGGAGATGCTTCTGATGATACGGAAGGAAGTGAGCCGTCAGATACCAAAACAGACAGTGCCACAGAACAGACCGCACAGACAGAAGCTGATACCGCGGCAGAAGAAAAGACATACACTGCAGATGAGCTTAAGGATGCCATAAAGGAGCAGACCAGAAGTGTTGCCGATGTTGATTTACAAAAGAGAATTGCACAGGCTGATTTAAAGGAACTGCAGAGCGAGCTTGAGGATGGCGTGGTATATGCAAAGAAGGATGGAATCGTGACAACAGTCTGTGATCCTGCCAATCCACCGCAGGACGGTACACCTTTCCTGCAGCTTTCGGGAGCATCGGGACTGTATATCAGCGGAACAATCGGTGAGCTGGATCTGGATACGGTAAAGGTAGGACAGAGCGTATCAGCAGTCAACTACATGACAGGTGATACCTATGAGGGCACGATATCCGAGATAAGCAATGTGCCGTCAGACAGCGTAAACTATTATGGAGACAGTAATCCAAACTCCTCATTTTATGAGTACACTGCATACATTGAGAATCCGCAGAATCTCAAAAAGGGCGATTCACTTGAGTTGACCATAGATACATCATCAGAGGGCTCTGACAGCGGACTATATATCGACAAGTCATATGTCAGAACAGAGAACGGACAGTCATATATATACAAGGATGATAACGGAAAGCTCAAAAAGCAGTCTGTCAAAACAGGCAAGTCACTCTGGGGCTCATATGTGGAGATAAAGTCAGGTCTGACAAATGATGACTATATCGCATTCCCGTATGGAGTCAGGGAGGGCGAGAAAACCAAGGTATCCGAAGATGGTATGTATTAGTTTAGCAGGGAGGATTAAAGATGCTTGAAAATATTAGATTGTCCTTTAGGGGAATCTGGTCACATAAGATGCGTTCGTTTCTGACCATGCTTGGAATCATCATCGGAATTGCAGCAATTATTGCGATTGTTTCCACAATTCAGGGCACAAACGAACAGATAGAAAAGAACCTCATAGGTTCGGGAAGTAATAACGTAAAGGTCACACTGCAGAAGGATGGCTATGATATGGATTTATCATATGAAACGGCGCCGGCGGGAGTGACTGAGGTATCGGCTGCCACACTTGACAGCATAAAGGAGCTCGACCATGTGCAAAATGCAGCTCTTTACCGTACAAGACAGGCTTACAATGCAGTCTATTATCTGAACACGGCGCTTTCGGGCGGCAATATAACAGGTGTCGATGATGGATATTTCGATACTGCAAGCTATGTAGTCATGAAGGGCAGAGGCTTCTCAAAGAATGACTATGCAAAGGCCCGCAGGGTGGCACTCATCGATGAGAGCGTGGAGAGCAGCCTGTTTTCAGGAGAGAGCGCGCTCGGCAAGACAGTAGAGATACAGGGATATCCGTTTACAGTAGTCGGTGTAGTCACAGAAAAGGACAGCTATGACCTGGTAATAAACTCAATTGATGATTACTATATGTATGCCTATGATGACAGCCAGGGCAATGTATTTGTGCCAAGCGGAACATGGCCGGTTATATTTGGTTATGATGAACCGCAGAACCTTTTGCTTAAAGCAGACAGCACGGATACCATGGCTACAGTGGGAAAGGCTGCTGAGGAGATACTTAACAGCAATTTAAATGTCACAGACGGCTCTGATGTGACCTACAAGGCACAGGATTTACAGGAGCAGGCAAAGCAGATACAGCAGCTCAGCCAGTCAACCAATATGATGCTCATCTGGATAGCCGGAATATCACTGCTGGTCGGTGGTATCGGTGTCATGAATATCATGCTTGTGTCAGTCACAGAGCGTACCTCAGAGATAGGACTTAAAAAGGCAATCGGAGCGGGAAAGGGAGCAATACTTGGACAGTTCCTCACAGAGGCAGTTGTTCTCACAAGTCTTGGAGGTCTGGTCGGAGTGCTGGTCGGAGTGATACTCTCTAAGGTCATCTCAATGCTAAACGGCACGCCGACAGCGATAAGTCCGGCAGCAGCTATACTTGCGGTGCTTTTTTCCATGGCGATCGGAATCATATTCGGTATGCTTCCTTCATACAAGGCAGCGAACCTAAACCCTATTGATGCACTGCGCCATGAGTAATTCTTATTGAAATCGCTGCTATTGTGAAAAAAATAACAATTCTTTGTATTTTGATGAATACAAGGGTAGAAAAAGTTTAAAAAATTTTGTAAAATGTTCCTAGTAGATAAATACTGTACTAGGAGCATTTTTTTAGAGGAATCAGGTCATGTGATATGGGAAGTGTCATATCTGTCTCTTATACACATCTCCGAGCCCACGAGACCGAGGCTGATCTCG
>ENA-OZFL01000289-OZFL01000289.1-human-gut-metagenome-genome-assembly--contig:-NODE-289-length-17295-cov-11.891299_pt1 | contig 17295 bp, 14 predicted proteins | sample MGYA00245108_ERZ653641 | MGnify/ENA primary metagenome ERZ653641 (study PRJEB26926, sample SAMN06165058) | human gut metagenome | biome: ENVO:00009003; feature: ENVO:2100002; material: ENVO:00002003... | reverse complement strand
GCACAAGGGGGCAGAATCGCTTGGTTTTAGGGGGCAGCTTACACTGGATTTTCCACCACCCATATAATAGGTGAAAGCAAACAAATCTATGGGTAGGCGCATAAATCTGTTGTCTGTCTGATATTGCAACACTCTGTTTATGTCTTCTTTGCTCAATGCTCTTTTGGCTGTCTCTTGATTCAACTTGGATACTTTGTATTTTTTGAAAGGGTAGTGTTCCGCTTTTACCATATCCTCTTGTATGGCATAATTATAGATGGTGCGCAATGTTCTGAATCGTATGCCGATGGTATTCTCCGCAAGTCCGTTGTTTCTAAGCCATGTCTCGTATTTCTTTAGCCAAGCAACATCTATATCTGTGAAATGAATATTCAGGTATTTATTGTACTTGATGAGTGAATTGTACACTTGCTTAACGGAAAGCATATATCCACGTCTGTTTTCTTCTTGAAGAAGTCGGAGATACTCCTTAAATGCTTCTTCTACTGTTTTCGGTTTAACTGAATTAGAAATTTGCTCATTCAAAGTATTGGCTGTAAATAACTTATCTTCTGATTTCAGTTTAACTATTTCCGTTTCGTACTCTTTTTTCTTGTTAGCTATGAGTATGTTAATATGCTCTCTGTTAGGGCAATTCGATTTTGGAACATTCTTTTCAAAGTTCCAATGTTCCGTTTTTACAGACACGCCAAGACTGACATACTTCTTTTTGCCATCCTTGCAGATACGAATCATAAGCGGATGTTCACCATTACTAAGAGTTTTTGACTTGTAACACAATACATTAACCGTTGTAGCCATATTGATTTCCGGTTTAACTCTTGGTTTAACTCCGATAGTGAAAAGCGGCTAAAACTATGGAAGAACGGGGTAATATATAAAGAAAAAAGCAACTACTTTAATTAGTAACTGCCTGATAATTAATCTTTTAAAAGTGGTGCCACCAGGAATCGAACCGGGGACACAAGGATTTTCAGTAATTAACTGATATATCTTCTATTGTTTGATAATCAATTAAATAGCTATACTTCCTTACTCTATGGTTAAAACTCTGGATAAAACAGAGAGTGCTTTCTGAGTTAATACTAATAGTTATTTGATATGAATAACTATACTCACTTTCCTATATTGAAATAAGTAAAGTGAGTATAATTAAGGCATTTATTGGTTTATCTATTATAGTCCAGAAGAGGTGCATTGTTTAGTTACTGTATCATCATCTACCTACTTTAGTCTCAATGTAGGCGGTTCTTTCTTCTCTGGTACTATCTGTACAAAAGAGAGAGTCCATTTATCAGTATCAAGTGTACCTATCCACTTCTTATTGCTGTTGGTAAGTACCACCTCATTGCCATTCCTTTGATAGTTGAAGGTCTCTTCCATTGGGTTTATGCAAGTTTCTTCTGTATCAGATGAAATGGTTTCTTTCCAAGTCTTAGTATGCTTGAAGTTATCCAGTTCAAGGTAAACATGTACATCTTTATATAAACCTGTTGAAGCAGGTATCATTCGACAAATATATATTGCATCTTTGGTTACTTCCAGACTTATATATGGATTAACTGAGCTTGTATAACTCTGCGCCTCATAAGTAGTGGTCTGGCTATAATGCTTGATTACTTCTACTGTGGTATATGAGATACCCTCATCACTATAATAAATACAATTCCTATTGGTAAAGGTCAGCTTGGCTCGTGATTGGAGACTTTCATCTTGCGATACATCTTCCTCTTCTGTTGAAGAAACCTCACCAATAGTACATATCAGCTCTACATCTGGGAAGTAGTCTTCAAGGAACTTGTCATAGTATGTCTCTTCATTAACTTCCTCATTTGGCTTCTGGTCTAAAAAATCATCATCTTGGAATGTGCCATATCTCCATTCAGTACCTGCGAGTAGTTCATCTACTGGGTAGTTCTCCTCATCATTAGAGCTACAGCTCATCACTATCAGAGCCATAGCAGCAAGTAAATATATCTTCTTCATCTTTCTAATGTTATTATTTAGTTGTTACTACTAATCTGTCTAAATCTACAATCCAGTTGTTGGCTCTCAGGAAAGGCATACCAAGCACCCCATGCACTTGTATTCCAGATTCATTTTCTATATGCTTCATTCCTTTGTATTCCTCTATGACTGAGAACACTCCAGAATATTCTTTCCCCTCCAGTTGAAAAGTTATTCCCATATATTGGGTCTTATGCTCCTTGCCCTCAAAGCCTATCATAGAACCGCAGCCTTCAAGCTCAATGAAAGACTTGGTGAAGTGCTTACATACAAACTTGTATATGATGTTTATGGTTGCTCCTGTATCAATCAGAAAGCAGAGGTTACCTTTCTTCCCATCATCAGTTGTCAACTCAATAGTAATTAAAGGTAAGCCAGTCTGAGCTATGCTCCAACTTAAATCCTGTTCCATAATTTATTATGTTATAATTAATAATCTGTCATAAGGTTCAATGTCATCCCAGTATTTTTGAATTTCTTCTTTGCTCATACTTTTAAACATAGGGGTAATAATGGGAATGATAATAGACATTTCTTCTTCTGTTATTTCTATCCATTTCTTTCTAACGATTAGACTTTTATCAACAATAGTACCTGTGCTGGTTTTTATCAAACATTTTTTCTCATTTTCATGTCTGTACATTGATACAAGTCTTGGGTCTGGTACAGACTTAGAAGCTGGCACTCTCAACGCATCTAATCTGTCCATTGCCTCAAATCCTCTCTTCATTCTTTCTTCTGAAGTAGGTCTTAGCTCTTTTTTGACATGGTTGATGAAATCTCTTTTTAAATCCTCAAAGATTACTTTATTCAACTGTTTCTGTATTGAATCTTGCTCTTTCTGTATAGCCTTTTCACTATAATGTTGAGCTATTTCAGAGATTCTAATAGAGTGTTCTTGATATGAACCAAAGATCTTCCAGCTATCATGTTTAAGGCTATCCACAATAGCATAGAACAGCATCTTTAAGGATATTGGGGAATGTATTGAATCTGGGTTTTGCCACTCTAAAAAGAATGATAATTCTTTAGATATATTCCTCCAGCTACCATCCTCTTTTATAAGAAGCTCATCATCATCTATAAGCCAAATGCCAGTTGTTGACCAGCCAACAACAACCCTTTCACTCTCGGGTATAGTGTCTGCTGTACTTGATAGATTGTGATACTTGACGGAAAATGTAAAGAAGTCATTTACAGATACTATTTCTGCATCTTCATTAACTATGATTTTTACTTCTCTCATATATGTTGTCTTTTGAATAGAGCATTATAATGATTCCCAGAACTCAGGGTCTTGTTGGTCAAAATCCAAATTTTCATTGTAATATGGATTATCATAGACCGAATTAGATGAGGGCTTTAGGTCATTAAAATCAAAACAATCATCATCACAATCTCCATTATATTTAGAAAGTAATTCTTCAAAATCTACATTCGTTTGAATTTCATTTTTTTCTATTATAGTATCCGTTCTTTTTCTATTGTAGAAGTTCCATATATTATCTTGTTCTATAGGAAGAATTATATTACCCGTAAAATCAATTAGCCCCCATTTATTGCCTTTTTTTACTCTTGCTAACCCAGAATCATATCCATCAATCCAATCATATTTCCCAAACTCAACAAAAATGTCACCATTGTGGTCTAAAACGCCCCACTGGTAATTTTTACACACAGTAAACAATTGTTCAAAATAGCAACAATTCTCTTGATACTCAGTATAGTCTACGATACTTGGATAAATATAATCATATTCAAAATCTATAAGAATATGATTGTTTGGCAATATAGCACCCCATTTGTCTTTTTGTTTCACGCATACTGCAATTGGACTACATGAAATGAATGTTCCTTTGTAATCATCATATATAGGCTTGATGACGATATTCCCATTTTTATCTATGAATCCATATTTATGATGCAACATTATGGGTAGAAGTTCCATTTTACAGTTCATCATAAATACTTTCCTATATGTTATCAGGTTATTCACATCAAGTAAAATTCGCACATTCTCTTTTTGCAAATGCTCTACTCTTTTTTGCAAACTTCTTAATTGGAAAGGATAAAGGATTTTTTTTATATCAAAGTTAGTCATCATGTATCTTTTTGCAGCCATACCACAAAAAGAAGGTGTGATACTTTCCTGTTCACGTCCAAGGTATCACCACAACACCTACAATCACAAACAGAGAAAGCCCACACCTTATGGTATGAGCATTCACTTGCTTACTGCTGTGATTGTTAGTCTTCAAAGTGGTGATTTTAGGACTGTCACAAGTAAGAAGCAAACACTTCTTTTTCTAATATGTCTTTGTTAAACCTTTACTTCATTGGCAATTACTTTAGTCATTACTGCTACAAAGGTAGCACTTTCCAGCGAGAAACAACCATAGAACCGCCACTTTTTCAAAGCAAACTCCAACATATCAGATACCATAGGTATGGGCTGTGCCTTAACTACATACAAAGGTACTCTTATTCCCTGTTCCTGCTATACACAAATGCAAGTAATGTGACTACTGCAAGTGGTATAATCATGAACCTTAGTAATAATATCAAATCTTCCATAGGTAGATACATTAAAAGCCCCAACCTGTAATAAGCTGGGGCTTGTGCAACATTAAACTACAGACATGGGCTGTTACCAGTCCAATACCTTAGCCATTATGAAGAGACCAATAAAGAACATGGCTATCTCTCCTAAGATACTTAATACAATATTCATTTCTTAAATTTGTTATTTGTTCAACATACTCAATACCAGTGTTATCCTTACAGTCCAGAAGTGGATTAAGTTAAAGAGACGGGTATTATGACTTATCTCCAACTACTTTAACAATCCACTTCCTGACCATAATGCACAACCTCTTTAATGACTAATTGCACACCTAACTTTGCTTTTATATAGAAATATTTCAAGTTAGATGTGCAAAACTGTCCTGCCCTACTTATTCTTAATGACTGGTGTACTCACTTTTCTATAAATCAAACAAGAGAAGTGAGTACAATCCTGCTCTGCCGTAAAGCTAATATATTATAATATATAACTTAGTGCGCAAGTGTCGATTCTTATTTTAGCTTCTATAAGTGGAACTGATGTTTTTTCGACACTGCAAGAATTTCCTACCATAATGGATAAGGGAGGTAAGGGGAGGGAAAGTTACTAATCAGGGTGATTACTGGATAAACCAGGAATACTCATTTTCTCCATAGAGGGCTTTATTCAGTCCCTCAGCAAGCTGGGTGGCATTGTAGGCTCTATCCAAAAAGTTATCAATGTAGCTGCTCTTGTTAGCTCCTGTAAGGAGATTATACACATTCCACATACTGATTTCCCTGTTATGGTCTTGAAGGGCAAAGTTGTCATCATGATAATATGCCTTAGCCACAAGATTAATCTGTGTGTCAGTCATAAGCATCTGGGGAAGCCTTTTCTTCTGTTCATTTGGCAGGTATTGGTACAACCTGCTCTTGCCCAAGAACTGTGCAAACTGCTGTTCAGTCATGTAGCTGTCCTTAAAGGCTGACATATAGTAAAGGTGCTTTGATATATTATAATCTTGAAATAGCTGCATGGCAGATGTAAACAGGTCATTGATGCTCATCACCTTTAGCTCTGACTTGTAACCATCAGTTGATACACACATGTTGCAGCACACCATGTTCTTGAAACCGATGAACACTTTGAATTTCTCTGCTCCTTTCTTGCTGTAAAGGTTCTCATGGTTATATGCCCTGACACCACCTATTGTGAGGTTAAGCCTGTTGCCTGCAATGTCCTCATGAATGGTGGGTATCTCGAAACAGAACATCATCCTTTCATAGTAGATGGTCTTGTCTGTTTCCAGCAAGTCTTTTACTGGTTTGTGGATGGCTTCGGGGATTCTTCCCTTAATCACATGGCTTACCCTTATGGCTGGGCATTCAATGGTCTCATTGGGGAATACTCTATTGGCAGCTTCCCACACAGTTTCTATAAAGCTGGGGTGTGAGATTGTTATCTCATTATCCTTGCTGAATACAGGCACTACACAGTCATTCTTCAAATGTTCAATAGTGACTTCTTTTGTATTGGCTTCTATAAAAGGCAACTTATGCCCACTTCCTGACTGTGGCACTTCTGCTTCCATTATCTCTATTGGAGTAATGACCTCCGCATCATATCTCAAACTTCTGTTCATCCTGCTTGGATAAACCAAATCAGCCCTGACAGGCTGCAACTGCATTGCTTCCATATCTTGTAAAATTAGGTGTATAGTTGATACTCTTGTTCTTTATCTCCTGCAACTCTGATTTCCTGTTCATGAAGTCAGAGGTGAGCTGCTGGTACCATTCAGGGTACTGATGATAGATTGAAGTAAGCTCCTCAATGGACTTGGCTTGTTTTATCTTACCTCTAATCATTTCTACAGTAACCCCGTCATTGCACCAGTCATTGATGATTTGCCCTGTAGTAGGGTAATCATGAAGTCTGGCTTGTTAATGAAAAGGTTTGTCCTATCCTTGGACACTGTAGCCTGATGCTTCATATTGATGTCAAAGACTATGGTAAACTCATAATCTATTCCATCCCTCATGACAGCCTTTAGACCTACCTTTTCAGGTACCATCTTGCCATTCTTCTCATTCAGCACATAATCCTGCTTGCACCTCATGGTACAGATAATGTGCCTGTCTGATTGCAGTATCTTCTGCATAAAGGCATTCATTCTTGGTGTTATCTTCTGCCAGTTAGTGAAGCTGTTCCCTTGTAAGTTGGCATGGTACTCCAGCAGGTTATCCCAACATTGGGATATGCTGTCTATGATGATTACCTCCATGCCTGCATCCTCACATACCTTTATGGCTTCAATGTATGTTTCAGGTGTGAAGCTTTCACTCATGCTCAACACATTGTAGCTTCCCAGATGTGCATATAAATCAGCACTCCCATTTTCTGAATCAATGACTGCTATCTTAGTCCAGTCATTGCAAAGTCCATAAGCCAGCAGCAGTGCTGAATAGGTCTTTCCACTACCTGCACAGCCTTGAAGGGCAAGCTTTATCTTAGCCTGCTTCTTGGATGATTTCCTTAGATTCATCATGATTGTAATACATTTAGTTAAACTCTTAGGATAATAAAAAGGTGGCAAGCTTATCACTCACCACCTTCTTGACATTACTGACCAGCATCATAAAGTAGCCAGCGTTGGTGCTCCTCCATCCCCTTTCTGATGGAGCATATAGAACATGTCACCCGTATCAGGTGAGCATACTTGTGAGATTACAGGATTGGTGATTTCACCGTTGATGAATTTCTCACTCACCGCTCCTGTCTCAAAGCCATACACGAAGAAGCACTTACCTGTATAAGGATTCTGCTTCACTTCAATCTTGTTCACACTCATCTTGGACTTGAACTCTTCAACAGTCATAGTCTCTAAAAATTTCAACTTTTCCATTTGTCTGTAATTTTAAGTTGTTAAACATCGGTTGCAGAGGGAGAGTTAGTGCCCAATGGAGTTAGTACCATTCAATCATCCTAAACCTCACTACTGGGGGTATCTCCCACTCCAAAGCAAGGGGAGGGAGGGTAAAGGTGATTAAAGCTGGCTTATGGAAGTCCAGAAGAGGTGAAAAAATAAAATAAAAAATTTTTGTAGTATAGCAGCTTGGGCAGTAGATATAGTTATCTACTTCTATGTCCAGATATAATAAGCCCCTGCTTTCTGTGGTGAAAACAGGGGTATTTTGAATATCTGTCGATTTTCCTGATATGCTGTTATATTGCATTTTTTATAAATTCGACTTTCCTTCTGATTGAGCCAGCAAGGAAAAATATGGAACTTGTTATTCTATATCCATCATTTCTTTTTTCGTTTTCTCTTTTTGGCATTTTCACCTGTTTGACATTAAAATAATCTGTAAGCATCTTAGCAGTTGCAGTTATTCCGATTCTTAATTTTTGGAAAATCAATCCCATTTGATATTTTATCTCTTTGAAAGAATATTGTTCACCCTGCTTAAATGTCACTTTCAATTCTTCTTTTAATGCGGATTGAGTTACAGGAGATTTGTAATGCACCCAATTTCTTACTTTTAATTCATTGTAGTTCAGTTTCTCAACAAACTCATCTCCCAAAATGTCATAAGCCTTGGGGATTATATCATATTGAAATTCAATATCCTTAGCTAAATCGCTTTTGGAAATTGGGGACTTTTTCCTTTCATTTGAGTACATTTTATAATACCTTTCAAACCTATCTCCCATACCATAATACACATTATTCTTGATGTGCTGTATCAAGTATTTTGAGTTTTCAACATTATATCCTGCTTTCATATAAGCCTCCCTAAGAGACAATCCATTTGTATAAATATTGTCTATTGCTTCAAATTTATATTTGGCGTGAGCTATTTTAAGGTTATCCAGCTCTACTTGATTTTCAACCTCATTGTAGTAAACAAACTCATCAGGCTCATCAGTCTTTATTCTTTCTGTGATACTGCACCTAAGTTCTTGCGGCAATACTTGATATGCTTCTATTGTTTTATTGGCATATTTTAACTTCCCGTTGAACCATTCATCAAACTCAGTCTTGTTTTGACACATTACTCCCGTATTATAAATGTGCAGGATGAGGTTTTTGAAAGGATTTTCCTTTGTCCTGATTCTCCCCGCTATTTGAATTATGTCTGTGGAGACATCCAAGAGGGAACTTTTAGCATATCCCTCGCTGACAATAATTGCCAATCCTGCTTCTGAATGAAAGTCAACTCCATAGAAAGCTGATTTGGTGCAGAATGTGAAAGTCTTATTAGCACCTGTGGCATCCCCAAATGAAAACTCCTTTAGTTTCTCCTTGTTAATCTCATTCTTGCCACATATGATTTTAACTTCATCTGGTGATAGCTTTGCAGCCTTGGCAATCTGCCTTATTGCCGTTACTGAGTTCACAAAGAAAAAGTAATCTTTGACCTCCTTCCCATCCAACTCAAATGGATGTCCATTCTTATGAGCTTTAATGATATTTGCAGCCAAAGCAAAAGGATGGTTTGATTCTATTCTAAAAGGCATAATCTTTACAGCATCTCTCCATTCAATCTCATATTCAGGGAGCTGTTCAAGTTCCTTTGGCTTGAATTTATATGGAATGGGAGTAGCTGATAGATAAGTCACGTTGTTTTGTCCTTTCAACTCCAATAATAAATTCTTGATAGCCTTGTTCCTGTATACACAAGCATCCAAGATTTCTTGATATTCATCCACAACTACCTTATAATCTGAAAAATTCTGTTTCATAATGGCATTGACCCTTGGGAAAGAATCATATGTGACCATTATTTTCACAGGTTGCTTTTTATCACATTCTTTGATATATGTTTCAATATCATTTACTGTAACTCCCTGTTTAACAGCTAATAACCTATAAGGACATCTTTCATTTGGGTATTGAGCAACCTTATTGATTATCAACTGTCTATTAGGACAAGCAACAATCACATTTTCAGAATTTTCCAGTACAACTGTGGTTGCACCACATCCTGTTTCCTTTTTGTTCAGAATACCATTGGGCAATGTATTCATAAACTCACTGAGATAAACAACTCCTCTTGGGGCTGTAATCACGGTCTTTCCATCTATCTCATTAATGGAGAGACCTTCAACATTTTTGTTAAACATATTTAAATTTGAATTTAAAAATGAAACATACTGTCGAAAATTCCTCCAACCTTTTTAAAGAGTATGGAGAAAAATCGACAAAAAATTATCTCTTATCCATACAGCCATATATGGACATTATAATCTTCTAAAATAGGTAATTGATTATTTTTACTTGAAAAGGGGAAAATCCTCTTTCATGTACACTATGCATAAAGTCTGATGCAATATGCAAGAACTAATTGCAAAGGTAAGATGCGATATTGAAATAACCAAGAAAAATAGCTTTTTGTTTGTGTTAAAAATAAAAAAATCCCGTAGCCATATAATATGACTACAAGGATTTTTATACTACAACACACTTTTGGACTACATTTGCCAACATGAATATGTGTTATTTAAGGTATTCCATAGCCTTGTCTATCTGATTATTTTCAAAACTGTCAAGGTAGATTTGTGTTACCCTTTCAGAGCTATGCCCCAATGATTCACTGATGATTGAAGTAGACACTCCAGCTCTTTTCAATACAGTTGCGTAAGTGTGTCTGGCACAATAGGTTGTGAGCTTAATGGATATGTTCAGTTCCTCACCTATGGTTTTCAAGGCTCTGTTTACCTTTGTGATGACCTTATGCAGCCTGTTCAGCTTCTGCTGTTCTGTCTTGTGGGCATTGGATAGAATAGGGAACAAATAACCTTTGCTGCTATCCTTATACCTCTTCAAGACCATCAGAGCCTCATCCTGTAATGGCAGGTTTATCAGCTTAGAAGTTTTCTTCCTGTGATAAATGAGCCTCCCCTCTGTGATATTCTTATCTGTCAGGTAAGCCATATCCACAAAGTTGATGCCACCCATAAAATAGGAAAAGGTGAATAAAGCCACTGCAAGCCTTGTATAGAAGTCCTTGCCCTCAGTTGGATAATTTATCACAGCAAGTATCTCATCCTTGCTTAAAGCTCTCTTGGCTGTTTCCTGATGCAGCTTTGATACCTTGAACTTCTTGAAAGGGTAGTCCTCCTGCTTGACAAGTTCCATGTCTATTGCAAGGTTGAAGATAGTCCTGATATTCCTGAATCTTATGCCAATGGTATTCTCTGACTTGCCCTGCTTCCTTAGCCAAGTCTCATATCTCCTCAGCCAGTTGCTATCCATTTCAGAGAAAGGAATATCAAGATGCCTGTTGAATTTGATTAGGGAGTTATAAGTTTGCTGTATAGAGAGCCTGTAACCAGTTCTCTTTTCCTCTTCAAGACGTGACAGATACTGTTTGAACAGCTCTCCAACAGTCACAAGCCTTACAGGATTGGAAACCTTGTCAACAAGTGTAGTGGCTGAAAACTCCTTATCCTCTGATTTTAACTCCACTATCTTGCTCTTTACTTCACTTATCTTGCTGGAAATGAGTTTTTCAAGCAGTTCTCTATCTGGACAGGTGGATTTAGGCTGGTTCTTCTCAAAGTCCCAATACTCTGTTTTAGTAGAAACACCAAGGTTGATATACCTTGTCTTTCTGTCCTTGCATACTCTAATCTTTAAGGGTAACTCTCCTGTTTTCAGGGGTTTGTACTTGTAGCAAATTACATCTACTGTAGTCATTGCGGTTAAAACATTGGAGAAAACATTTCCCTGTTTTACCCTGCATTTCAGCCATATTTGACCATAAAAAAAGAGAGCTACATCGCTGTAACTCTCTGACTTTCAAGTGGTGCCACCAGGAATCGAACCGGGGACACAAGGATTTTCAGTCCTTTGCTCTACCAACTGAGCTATGGCACCATGTTTATCTCTTTTGCGGTTGCAAAGGTAGTGAAACTTTTGGACTATGCAATAGCTTTCATGATAAAAAACGCTGATAATTGGCTATATGGCTAATTATCAGCGTTTATGATTTGAGAAAAAATACTGAAAAAGTTTTATAGTTATGCTTTTTCCGCTTCTTCTTCCTTCAAAGGATTCCATCCTTGTGCTTTGAGTTCAAACTCTTGACCGTCACGGGTAATTAGGGCGCAGCCTAATTCCGGTTTGGTGATATGGCCAATCAGCTTGACGCCTTCCATTTCGGCAACCTTTTCATGGTCGGCAATGGGGACGGTGAACAATAACTCATAATCCTCGCCTCCGTTCAGTGCACAAGTGCTCAGGTTCATATTGAATTCTTCTGCCATTACAGCCGTCTGATAGTCGATAGGAATATGTTCTTCGTAAACTCGGCAACCCACTTTGCTTTGGGTACAGATATGCAGTAATTCCGAAGAAAGTCCGTCCGATATATCCATCATGGAGGTGGGTTGTATACCTTCTTCTGCCAGTTTCTGAATGATGTCACGGCGTGCTTCGGGCTTCAGTTGACGTTCCAGAAGATACTCCTTCCCCGAGAAGTCCGGTTGCAAGTCTTTGTCACCTCCTTTGAGCACCGCCTTTTCGCGTTCCAAAAGCTGTAGTCCCATGTAGGCGGCACCCAAGTCGCCGCTGACGCAAATCAGGTCGGTTTCGCGGGCACCATTGCGGTAGACCACTTTTCCTTTCTCACCCTCGCCTATGCAGGTGATGCTGATGGTAAGCCCAGTATAGGAAGCGGAGGTGTCTCCTCCCACGATGTCAACATCATATTCTTCGCAAGCCAAACGGATGCCGGCATAGAGTTCCTCCATGTCTTCTATACTGAAACGCTTGGATATGCCCAAGGAAACGGTAATCTGCTTCGGTGTGCCGTTCATGGCATAGATATCAGAGAAATTGACTACGGCCGATTTATACCCCAAATGCTTGAGCGGTACATACACAAGGTCGAAATGGACGCCTTCCATCAGCAAGTCGGTAGTAACGAGCACTTCCTTTTCGGCCGGGTAGGAGAGGACGGCGGCATCATCTCCGACACCATATCGGCTCGACTCGTTCTTCAGTTCAATGCCTTCGGTGAGGTGGCGGATGAGGCCGAATTCACCGAGGGTAGCTATTTCTGTTCTCATGCTTTCTTATGCTCTATTAATCAATTCACGCATAATCTCTGTCATTCTCGGTTGCGCCTCGTCCGCAGCTTTCTGCACTTCTTCGTGAGAAACTTCTACGATTTTACCTTCTACCCCCAAGTCTGTAATGACAGATACGCCGAACACTTTGATTCCGCAATGATTTGCCACGATGACTTCCGGCACGGTGGACATGCCCACTGCATCGGCACCCAGAATATGGAACATCTTGTATTCCGCAGGTGTTTCGAATGTGGGACCTTGCGTACCGATATAGACACCGTGCTGAACCTTGATGCCCTTTTCTGCCGCAATGGCGTCGGCCTTACGAATCAGCTCTTTGTCATAAGCTTCGCTCATATCCGGGAAGCGAGGACCGTAAGGTATGTTTTTGCCACGCAATGGATGTTCGGGGAAGTAGTTTATATGGTCGGTGATAATCATCAGGTCGCCGATCGCAAAATCCGGATTTGTGCCGCCACTGGCATTGGAAACGAATAAGGTCTTGATACCCAGTTCGCGCATAACACGTACCGGGAAGGTTACTTCCTTCATGGAATAGCCCTCGTAAAAATGGAAACGTCCCTGCATTGCCATGATGTCTTTTTTGCCCAGCTTGCCGAAGATAAGTTTTCCGCTGTGCCCCTCTACGGTAGAGACAGGGAAGTTGGGGATTTCTTCGTACCTTATCTCATACTTTTCAGTGATTTCACCGGCAAGACTGCCGAGTCCGGTACCGAGGATGATTGCTGTCTCAGGCTGGGTGTGCATCTTTCCCTTCAGAAAGGCTGCTGTTTCTTGAATGCGCTCTAACATAGCCAATAATGTTTTGGTTAAATATATATTGTTGATTTTGTAAGATTTCTATTTCTATCGGCAGCACGTAGATGTACGGCTTTAGTGTTTCGTCCAGTGCGGGATGGAGTTTCAACCTTGCCGCATCTTTCTCCGTGGTGATTATCAGTCTTTTCCACTCTTCCAGGTGCTGGAATTGTTCCTTTATTTGCAATAAATCCTTGGGAGTAAAGTCATGATGGTCATCAAATGCCAGCAATTTGACGTGTGGCGTGTAAGATTCCACTTCTTTCTGTAAGGGGGCGGGGGAGGCGATGCCTGTCACCAGCAGTACTTGCTCGTCTCCGGTGAGGGAGGAGAGCACTTTCCGGCTGTTCGTTTTCTCGGGAAATAGCGGTGTCAACATTCCATAGCGGAATCTGGAGAAATACAGTTGTTGGTATGGATAGAGGTGGAGCCGTTTAGCTATGATGTTGAAGTCTATCGGCTTGATATCATCCGGACATTTGGTAACGATGACCATCTGTGCCCGGTTTTTACCGCTTGAAGGTTCGCGGAGTCTTCCGGCAGGGAGCAAGGCATCATCGCACAGTAACCGGTGAAAATCAGTTAGTAGAATGTTCAGCCCAGCTTTTACATGGCGATGTTGGAAGGCATCGTCCAGGATGATGGCTTCTACAGTGGGATTTTCCAGTTTCAGCAGTTGCTCAATGCCGTGGCAACGGTTTTCGTCTACCGCTACCCGTGCATTGGGGAATTTATTTTTAATTTGATACGGCTCGTCACCTATTTGGCGTACATTGCTCTTGTCATCGGCCAATACATAGCCTCGGCTTTTACGCTTGTAACCCCGACTGAGGGTGGCTACATTTACTCCGTTTTTTTGTAATAGCTTTATCAGATATTCGGTATGTGGCGTCTTGCCAGTTCCGCCCACAGCAAGATTGCCCACGCATATTACTGGAACGTCAAAACTCTTTGACCGGAGCCAGCCCCAGTCAAAGAGTTTATTTCGCAAGCATACCCCTATCCCATAAAGCCATGATAGGGGATATAGCCAATGATATATCTTGATAAAGTTTTCCTCCATTTATTGAATATTCAGTTCAAAGGGGACACGTGCTTGTATACGGTCACATTTGTCAAAATTCTCCAGGACGCTGAACTGCTGGTATATCTCGCCCATTGTGCCTTTCAGCATACGTGCTTTGATGTAGTTACCCGGATTGGTGTTCATCAGACTTTCAAAGAAACTTTCCTTTTTCGGATAGCTCATCACGGTATAGGCATCTACTCCGGCCTTTGCAATGGCAATGTCCAAAGCTTTGTCCAAACCACCCAATTCGTCGACTAGTCCTAGTTCCTTGGCCTTGCTTCCGGTCCATACACGGCCTTGGGCAATTTTATCCAGGTCTTCCTTGCTGATGCCTCGGCCATCGGAGCAGCGGGTGAGGAAGAGGTCATATCCGTTGTTCACATACATTTGCATCAGCCCTTTTTCCCCGTCATTCATCGGGCGTGTCAGCATGCCGAAGTCTGCGTATTTATTGGTTTTCACTACATCAAAATTTACCCCGATTTTATCAGTCAGCCCCTTTGCGTTGGGGAACATGCCGAAGATGCCGATAGAACCCGTCAGTGTGGTAGGCTCGGCCACGATGGTGTCTGCATTACAAGAAATGTAGTAACCTCCTGAAGCTGCATAGTCACCCATGGAAACAATGACTGGTTTCTCTTTCTTCAATTCGCTGACGGCATACCATATCTGTTCTGAACCATAGGCGCTTCCGCCCGGTGAGTTTACGCGTAATACTACAGCTTTTACATCTTCGTCATCTTTCAGCTTGCGCAGGTCTTTAATCACCTTTTTAGAGTCGATGCCTTCTTCGCTGGAGGCAGAAGATGAACCACCGTCAATTTCTCCATAGGCATAGTATACGGCAATCACATTTCCACTTTTGTCTTTGGGAACATTCTTCTTTACGTTAATCATGTCCTGCAAACCAAGTACGGGCATGCGGTCGTCTTTGTCGATGCCTACCATCGCTTTCAGGTAGTTGCGCACATCATTCTTATATATTAATGTATCGACCAGTCCGCATTGCACACTTTCTTCTGCGGGATAGAACATCAACATGCGGTCGGCAATGGCGTTCAGTGAGTCTACAGATATTTTGCGTGATTCTGCAACATCATTGGTCACTTGTCCCCAGATGGAGGTCAGGTAAGCGTCGATTTGTTCACGGTTGGCAGGGCTCATTTCGGTAGAGATGAAAGGCTCTACAGCCGATTTGTAGGTACCTACTTTGAATATCTGCATTTCTACTCCGATTTTGGCCAGCAAATCCTTGAAGAACATGGGGGTAGCGGCCAAGCCCCTCCACTCGACCATACCTTGCGGGTTCAGCAACACCTTGTCGGCTACACTTGACAGATAATAAAGACCTTGGGAATAGCTGTCACCATAAGCCACGATGAATTTTCCCGATTCCTTGAAATCCTTCAATGCATTGCGTATTTCTTCGCGTGAAGCAAATCCTGCACCCAGCGAAGTCGCTTCTATATAGATACCTTTAATGTCGTCATTCTCTTTTGCTTTTTTGATAGAAGAGAGGATATCATCCAGGCCATAAGTCTTATAATTGTCTCCCATAAGGGCATCGAACGGATTGTCTTGGCTGCGTTCAGCCAGTGCACCATTCAAATCCAGCATCATAATGGAGTTTTTGCGTACTTGCGTTTCTGACTCCGAAGATGATACCATGCTGAAAACCACCAGAATACTGCTGAAAACTAAAACAACGACTGATACGATGATGCCGGTAATGGTGGCAAACGTAAATTTCAGAAAATCTTTCATTGCACTTTATTGTTTTTAGTATGCTAACTTTTAAAAGCTAACAAAGATAAATAATTAGGTTGATATTTACCCTATCTGTCGCTGAGTTTTTCGGTTTGTCACAGTATTATGGGAGATTTCATTCTCTTTTCTTTTATCTTTGAAGTATTTCATTTCGTTCTTTATGGATAGTTAGTTTCTAAAATGCCAGATATAATTGCTATCTCTTTACTTTCTGAGTCTGTTTCTCTAAAAACTAATCTTACCACAGCAGTGCTCTTTTCTTACCACAGCTGTGGAAAGAAAGAAACGCGGGTGTGGTAAGAAAGAAACATATCTGTAGTGAGAAAAGTTGTTCAGTAGTTCTCGTTTAGTATCCGGGCTTTCCGGATGTAGCCTTTCGCAGGTTTATTGTCAGTTCTCTTTGGGCTCCTCAAGCGTGGTGCCGGCCGTTCAGTGGTCTATGTCAAGGGGTGAACTTAGTATATTCCGATGCGCGCGCGTATATATATAATGTGTCCCTTTCCTTCCTGCCTTTCTTTCCCTTTAAAAAATATGCTTTAAAACATATCTATCAATCAGCCAGTTATGAAAAAGTTCACGTAAACCCTCAAAAAAAGCTTGTATATATTTTGCAGATGTCCGTAAAAGCCCTACTTTTGCATCCGCTTTCGGGAACGAAGGCGGCGATGTTTTGACATTCTGACAGTAAAACGGAGCGGTAAGCTTCCATTTTTCTCTTCTTTGCCATAGGTTTCTTTCGGAACTTCGGTTTTGGAAAAGAAAAGTGAAAAAAAACTTCCGGAAACATTTGGAAGTTATGCTTTAAAGTTCTTACCTTTGCACCCGCTTTTGAAAACGAAAGCAGCGCGAGTTGACATTCTTCTTTCAAGAAACGGTGACCGGTTTTTTTCTTCCTTTTTCTTTTTGCCTCCCTTTCGACAAGAGAGACGACGAGGAAAGAGAAAAGAGAAAAAAAAGAAAAAACTTCCGAAAATATTTGGAAGATATGCTTTAAAGTTCTTACCTTTGCATC
>ENA-OZFL01000245-OZFL01000245.1-human-gut-metagenome-genome-assembly--contig:-NODE-245-length-19294-cov-8.554031_pt1 | contig 19294 bp, 15 predicted proteins | sample MGYA00245108_ERZ653641 | MGnify/ENA primary metagenome ERZ653641 (study PRJEB26926, sample SAMN06165058) | human gut metagenome | biome: ENVO:00009003; feature: ENVO:2100002; material: ENVO:00002003... | reverse complement strand
CGTCTAATTCGTCGGCAGCGTCAGATGTGTATAAGAGACAGGTGTTACAATTCATTTATGAGTAGAATAAATAACTTTCTATTAAAAAAGCAACAATCAACCATTAGTACAACTGTGCCTGACAGGCTTGATTATCTGATGAGGCTCAACAACTTGACCAACATTGCTCTTTCTGAAATCATGTGCTGTGCAGAATCAACTATTTCAGGCTACAGGACAGGCCGTAGAGTGCCTGACATTTTTGTCATTTGCCATCTAAGTACAATTTTTGGTGTCACACCCAATTATTTTCTTGGATTCACAGACGAAATTTGTCCAACTCACAACTGATTATGTGATATATACATACAAGGCCTTCCGGTATCACTTCACAACCATCACCGGCTGCTGACGCAAATGTCACATAAAATATATTGAAAAATGAAAGGGGGAAATGTTACAGTCTAAGCCAAAACTGTAACGAAAAACAGCCCGGTGCACATATCACAATGTGTGCCGGGTTGTTTTTTACAATATATATGATATGAGGGTCAAAAGCTATTTTGTCCCTCATTTATGATTAATCGGTGTAGTACGGGTCACTAAGGTATACATCGAATTGTATGCAGGAAACAGATTTTATTGTTACTCTGCCACAAGTATTATCGTGGTTCTCGCAGGAACTCTTATGGTGTTGACACCCAAAAGCTCTGTCTTTTCCGTGAAGTCCTCTCCGTCAAAATACTCTGCATTGGTGTTGGTGTCCACATGCCAGTGTTTTCCGTTCGGAAGCACCGGAAGCTGCATCACAAGCGGCTCCCAATATGCGTTCATGCAATAGAATACAATATCATCCTCCGTGTCCTCCTCATTTCTTCCGGCATACATGATGCCGATAAGCTTTGTCTTGTAATCCGTTGAGGCATTGAACGGTGTACCGTTGTGCACACTGATTTCCGGAAACTGGCAGGATGAAGGCTTTGTCATCTTTCTGAGTATAGGATGCTCTTTCCTGAACTGAATCATATGACGCACGAAATCATGGATTTCCTTGAATTCCTCAAGCCTGCTCCAGTCGAGCCATGAAATGATATTGTCCTGACAATACGCATTGTTGTTTCCAAACTGGGTGTTGCAGAACTCATCTCCCGCAAAAAACATCGCCGGGCCACGGCTGCACAAAAGTGCTGCAAATGCATTCTTTATAAGGCGCCTTCTAAGTCCGTTTACATTTGGATCGTCTGTCTCGCCCTCTGCGCCACAGTTCCAGCTATGTCCGTTGTTGTCTCCGTCTGTGTTATTCCAGCCGTTTTTCTCATTGTGCTTTTCATTGTATGAGTAAAGGTCATACAGTGTAAAGCCATCATGACAGGTCAGGAAATTGACTGATGCCTTGTGTCCTCTGCTCTCCGGGCTGTAAAGGTCGCGTGAGCCGGTGATACGTGTGATGGCATTTCCCGCCATACCGTCATCGCCCTTTAAAAAGCTTCTCATGTCATCCCTGTATCTGCCGTTCCATTCAGCCCATCTGTTCCATGACGGGAAGCTTCCCACCTGATACAGTCCGCCTGCATCCCAGGCCTCTGCGATGAGCTTCATCTTGCCAAGTACCGGGTCGAATGCCAGCGACTCAAGAATCGGCGGATTGGCCATAGGTGCACCGTTTTGGTCTCTTCCGAGAATGGAAGCCAGGTCAAATCTGAAGCCATCCACTCTGTACTCAATGGCCCAGTGTCTCAGACAGTCTATGATAAAGTTGCGCACAACAGGATGATTACAGTTCATAACGTTTCCACAGCCACTGAAATTGTAGTAGTGTGCATCCGGTGTAAGCATATAGTACACGTTATTGTCTATTCCCTTGAAGGAGAAGCACGGTCCCATCTCATTTCCCTCAGCGGTATGGTTGAACACCACATCAAGAATGACCTCTATGCCATTTTCCTTTAAAGCCTTTATCAGCGATTTCAGCTCGTCTCCCTCGTGGTTGTGCTCCTCGTTGAAGGCATAGCTGGTATTCGGTGCAAAAAATGATACTGTGTTGTAGCCCCAGTAATTGTAAAGCTGCACACCATCGACCACTCTCGCGCTCTCCATCTCATCAAACTCAAAAATCGGCATGAGCTCCACTGCATTTATTCCAAGGTCCTTAAGATACGGAATCTTATCCTTCAATCCGGCAAATGTGCCCGGTGCGCTGACTCCAGAGGACTTATCCTTTGTATAGCCCCTCACATGTATCTCATAAATCACAAGGTCCTCAAACGGCTGCTCAAGCTGCTTTATGTTGCCCCAGTCAAAGCTGCTTTTTACAACTCTGGCTCTGTACTCAAAATCCTTGCCTCCCTCAGGCTTTTCTCCCCATTTTCGCTGTCCAGTGACCGCTCTGGAATATGGGTCTAAAAGGACATTTTCCTCGTTAAACAGAAGTCCCTTTGCCGGCTCATAAGGTCCATCAAAAGAAAATGCATACTCAAATTCATCCGGCTTTATATCATAAACAAGCATGGAGTAGGTATCTCCTATCCTATATGAATCAGGAAACGGAATCCTCGCATACGGCTTTGGTGCCTGTGGCTTGAACAATAAAAGAGTACACCTCGTTGCCCCATGGGAATTGATGGTAAAGCTCACTCCGTTCGATGCCACGCACGCTCCGTACATTCTGAAAAAGCCCGGACGTATCTTAAATCCCTCTACCACATCAAGTGGCAGCAGGCCTGTATTTACTACATCCTCATGCTTTTCTTCTTTACTGCGCTCTCTCCACATATACATATTGCTCTTTGCTCCCTTACTATATTTGTATGATGGTACATGCCATTTGTTGCATGACTGCTTTTTATCTTAATTCGTTAAAAAATCGTAACTGTTCAATACCTTCACAGTTACAAAATCTGCTATTAATTTACATGCAGATTTCCAAGCTCATCAATCTCTATATTACTACAATTTTGTGAATATGTGTTCATTAAATTGCATATCTCCTGAGCTTTTTCGCCCGAAGCCACTGTCGGCCTGAAATCATTGTATGAGCTTACGCTGCTTAAGGTGCATGGAATAATCCGCGCATCTATGCCCGGCTGCAATTCACCATTTATCAGAGTAAATGCCTGCTGATAAATCGCCGTGTTCTTGTCTGCCGGATTTTTATTGCCTCCGAAGCAGAAATTTCCAAGACTGTAGCATATCATTTTGCCGTTATAGACCTCCATCCCCTGCAGCACATGAGGGTGGTTTCCGACTACCAGGTCTGCTCCCCAGTCGATGATACGATGTGCTGCCGCCTGCTGATAGTCATTAGGGTAATGGTCACCCTCTATGCCCCAGTGACAGCATGCAATAACTATCGCCGCTCCCTGTTCACGAAGCTGCGCTATACCGTTTTGGATATATGCCTCGCGGTCGCCGTTTTGTGACAAAAGGCTGACCGACACTATTCCAATCCTAGTCCCATCAGCAGTCTCATAAATACCGGTATGATCATTGAAGCCATACACTATCCCGGCATTGTCGAGCACATTTCTCGTATCGTCAAGTCCCTGCTGGCCATAGTCGTATGTGTGATTGTTTCCAAGACTGCAGGCCTCGATGGAGCTGCCCGTCATAATTCCGATGTAGCTAGGCTTTCCCTTAAGGTTCCAGCGCTTTTCTACGCGCTCCGTCGCATCCGATAGCACACACTCCAGGTTGATGAGTGTCATATCGTCAGCCTCAAAAATATCTCTCACACCGCCAAAAAAGTAGTCCTGTCCCTTTGAGTCATAATAAGAATTAAAGCTGCCGTCATAGCTTTGCTCCTGATTGTTGCCGAGTGTACAGTCTCCTGTAGCCGTAATCACTATGGTTGACATCTGTGGCTGCTGTGTATCCGCTTCTGTTGCCTCAGCTTTGGCTGCATCAGACTGTGTATTCGCTGTGCCTTCTGCCGTACTGTCAACTGCGTTATCCTCTGCTTTTCCGGCATCCGATGTGTCTCTAACTACATCAACGCCATTCCGGTTAGAGGCTTCCTTTATATTATCTCCAATATACTCTTTTCCTATGAGTGCTCCTGCCATAATGATGCATAAAACCAAAAGCACAGATAATAGAATTTTTAATCCTTTGTTTTCCATAATTTTTCCTCATATTCCTCACACCCTTAGAATATCAACCGTGTGCGCACTTGCTCCCATCAGGTCTGCTCTCTCACATGTTGAAAGATGATACTGTACAAACATATCAAACTCCTCCTCGTCAAGAGCATTCAAAAATGGCCTGATATAATTTGCTGCGCCATCGGCTGCTATTATCTTTTCGCGTGTAAGGGCTGCCTGTGCATTTAATGCCTCTATATCTTCTAATCGGACAAAACTGTACAAATCATTAGCTTTTTCTGTACAATGGAAGCTCTCATCGAGCATTCCGCCCTCTATGCCCTCTTTTATATGCTTCTCCTTTATAGCATAGGTTATCACGCTGTACTCATTCATAATGTATGCTACAAGTATGTAACCACCCGGTTTTGTCACTCTTTTTGCCTCATTCAATGCGGCAAGCTTTTCCTCCGCCGACTTCAGATGATACATAGGTCCGAATACGAGTGTGAGGTCAAATTCATCGTTTCCAAACTTTTTAAGCTTTGTGGCATTGCCCTGGTATGCCTTTACTTTATCGCTCTTTTGCTTCAGTCTGCCGAGGTTATGCTTAACTAACTCGAGTGCTGTCACATCATAGCCTTCCTCGGCAAGAGGCACTGAATATCTGCCCGTTCCCGCACCGACATCCAGTATTTTAATCTGTGAGCGAAGATCAAGCTGCTTCTCATTCATCAAGCTGCCAAGACAATCGTGTATATACTTCATGGAGGTGATAAACTCTACCCTGCCGTGACGGCTGTTCAGGCGCTTTTCCTCGTTGAATTTGTTATAGTATTCTTCTAATTCTGTCACGTATATTCCTCCCTGTATTATTCCTCGATATGCTCACGTCCCTGCGCAATGATTGTGCGCACATGTCCGTCGGCAAGTGAATAAAACACTGATTTGCCCTCACGTCTGCTGTTTACGAGCTTGTTTGCCTTTAATATCCTAAGCTGGTGTGATATGGCGGACTGTGTCATGTTTAGCACCTTTGCAAGGTCGCAGACGCATACCTCCGCTTCAAACAACACAAAGAGGATTCTGATCCGGGTGGAATCGCCAAACACTTTAAAAAGCTCTGCAAGGTCGTAGAGCTCGGTTTCCTCCGGCATTGTATCATTTACTATTTTCAGAAGGTCTTCGTGGATTTCGTTGCAGTCGCAGCATTCTATCTGTTCATTTATGTTTTCGCTCATGGTGGTGTCCTTTCTGCGTTATTTTTACTTTATTGGCTATGGGGCGGGTGCTCCGCATAAATTGCATGTGCCTTCGCAGTTACACAATAACTTTTTTATACGCGAAAGACAGAGTGCACCTCTTGGATGCATTCTGTCTGGTATTTTTTATATAGTAGTTTTATGGCATTTTGATATCTGCTCTTTGATATCTGTTCTTTGAGCTCTACCTTTTTAGAGCTTGTGTACGAATAATGCGCGGATTGCATTTAGCACTGCTATCACCATTACTCCTACGTCTGCAAATATTGCGAGCCACATATTGGCTATTCCGACTGCTCCGAGCACGAGGCAGATCAGCTTGATGCCTATTGCAAAGTATGTGTTTTCATATACTATTCGCAGGCATTTGCGCGATATTTTTATTGCTTTGGCTATCTTTAGCGGGTCATCATCCATGAGGACGATATCTGCGGCTTCGATTGCTGCATCTGAACCCATGGCGCCCATTGCAATTCCGATATCTGCTCTTGAGAGCACCGGTGCATCGTTGATTCCGTCTCCGACGAAGGCAAGCTTTTCTTTGCTGCCCTTTCTTGCGAGCAGTTCTTCTACCTTTGCCACCTTATCGCCCGGTAAAAGCTCACTGTATACTTCATCGATTTCAAGCTCTGCCGCTACTGAGTCGGCTACTGTTCTTGAATCACCTGTAAGCATTATTGTACCTTTTATTCCGGCTTTTTTCAATGCCTTTATTGCTGCCGCTGAGGTTGGTTTTATCTTATCTGAAATAAGGATATAGCCCTCATAGCTGCCGTCTATTGCGATATGGACTATGGTGCCGACCTTGTCAGTTTCACTGTAGCTTAAGCCCAGCTTTTTCATAAGCTTGTAGTTTCCTGCCGCTACAGATACGCCATCTACCTTTGCGGTGATTCCGTGGCCGCTGATTTCCTCAACGTCTGTCACGCGGGTTCTGTCGATTTCCTTTCCATATGCCTTCTGTAAGCTCCTGCTGATTGGGTGCGATGAACTGCTCTCTGCAAGTGCTGCGTACTCGAGCACATTTTCTCTATCGAGCGTATTGTCGTAGACTCCTGCCACCTCGAAAACGCCCTCTGTCATGGTGCCGGTCTTGTCAAATACAACGTATCTGGTCTGTGATAAGGTCTCAAGATAGTTTGAGCCCTTTACAAGAACACCCTCGCGGCTGGCGCCTCCGATTCCTGCAAAAAAGCTGAGCGGAATACTGATGACCAGCGCGCACGGACAGCTTATTACAAGGAAGGTAAGTGCCCTGTATATCCATATGCCCCACTGTGGTGCGGCTGACATGAAAAGTATTCTGACAAGCGGTGGCAGTATCGCAAGTGCAAGTGCACTGTAGCAGACTGCCGGAGTGTAATACTTGGCAAATTTTGATATGAAGTTTTCTGATTTTGATTTCTTTGAGCTTGAATTTTCAACGAGGTCAAGTATCTTTGAAACCGTTGATTCGCCAAACTCTTTGGTCGTTTTAATCTTTAAAACACCGGACATATTGATGCATCCGCTGATTATCTCATCACCGCATTTTGCATCCCTCGGCACGCTCTCACCTGTAAGCGCGCTGGTGTTTAATGTAGATGAACCCTCAACTATCACACCATCGATAGGAACCTTTTCTCCGGGCTGTACCACGATTACTGAGCCGATAGCAACCTCATCAGGATCAACCTGGGTGAGCTTTCCGTCCACCTCAATATTGGCATAGTCGGGTCTGATGTCCATGAGCTCGCTGATATTCTTACGGCTCTTTCCGACTGCATAGCTCTGAAACAGCTCTCCTATCTGGTAGAAGAGCATAACTGCTATAGCCTCTGTATAGTCACCATTCTCATAAAGTGCAACCGCTATCGCACCTACAGTGGCAACCGCCATCAGGAAGTTTTCATCAAATACCTGCTTGTTTTTGATTCCCTTAAATGCCTTTTTCAGGATATCGTATCCTATAACCAGATAAGGCACCATGTAAAGCAGGAACCTGATAATTCCCTTAACCGGTATGAAATGTAATATAATCATGAGTACCGCTGCGATTATGATACGCGCAAGTACTTTTTTCTGCTTTTTATTCATACGCCATAGCTCCATTCATTATAATCTCTTGATAATCACCCTTACTATAGCGCAGGCATTGAAATAATATCATTTGTCATTCCTGCGCCCGGCAATTTATAAGAAAATCTCGCAGTCATCCTCTACCTTTTTACAGTTCTTAAGAACCTCCTGCATAACCGCCTTTGCATCCTGTCCCTCTTCAAACTCAACGCTCATCTTGAGTGTCATGAAATTGACTGTAGCATCCTTTACACCTGCTGTATTCTTTGCGGCATCCTCCATCTTGTTGGCGCAGTTAGCGCAGTCTACATCGATTTTGTAAGTCTTCTTCATAGTGGTGTTCTCCTTATTTTCATGAATTATTTGTTTTACTGTACGTTTTTCATTGAACATATGAATGATTGTTCATATGTTGATTTTATTATAGCACCTTTTGTACTGTTGTCAATACACAATGTGCATCTAAACACAAAATTTATTCACATACTCTAATCACATAATTAATCTCATAGCTTATGATTCAGGCTTCATCTGTGATATTTTCTTTCCAGCTGCTTCCCTCTTCTATCCCATTTGCCGTAAGCCATTCATCCTCAACCTCTACATAACGCTGTCTGCCGTTTTCGTCCTCGAGATAAACCATGCATTTTGCTTTTGCGCCGTCTGCTCTTTCCTCACAGCCAAAATCAGCCTCATATATGTGTGTTACCGTATACATCTGCACTCTACCTTCTTTCATATGATTTTGCATGCCATAAATATATAGAAACTTCCCACATGTACAGGTGGATGTGTCCACTCTAAAATATCATGTGGGAAGCTTTTTTCAACTATATTTATGATTATAATGCTGCTTTAATCGCTGCAAGCAGCTCATCATATGTCTCATATGCAGGAAGCTCAGGGTAGTCCTTCTTGATAGCATCTGTGCTTCTGAAAAGGAAACCTGCCTTGCTGGCCTGTATCATGCCTAAATCGTTGTGGCTGTCACCGCTTGCGATGGTATCATATCCGATAGACTGCAGTGCCTTTACAGTTGTAAGCTTTGACTGCTCACATCTCATTCTAAAGCCTGTAATCTCGCCATCTTCAGCAACCTCAAGCTCGTTACAAAAGATTGTTGGCCAGCCGAGCTTCTTCATGAGCGGGCCAGCAAACTGTGAAAATGTATCACTGATGATGATTACCTGTGTGATTGAACGAAGCTCATCCAAAAACTCCTTTGCGCCAGGCATTGGATCTATCTTTGCGATTGTCTCCTGAATTTCTTTTAATCCGAGTCCGTGCTCCTTTAAAATATTTATTCTATAGTTCATGAGCTTATCATAATCAGGCTCATCTCTTGTTGTCTTTTCAAGCTCAGGAATGCCTGTCTCCTTTGCAAATGCAATCCAGATTTCAGGTACCAATACTCCCTCAAGGTCTAAGCATACAATATTCATTTTGATTCCTCCGTGTGTTTTATTCTGTGGATTTCGATGAAACTCAATATACTTGTCAGGTAACTATTTAAGCAGCCTTGAATAATTACATTTCATTTATAGTTCACCGATTTAATCCAGTAAAGTATATCATACAAGACGACTGTCTACAATAGAATTATACGTGATTTTCAAAGGATTTTTCAGTAAATCATTATTACCGTCCATTACGCTCGCTGGCTTTTGCACACGCACCGGCTTCCGCAGAGAAGACGCCCTCATCATCTATGATATTTCCGCTTTCAACATGCTTTTTCAGTATATTGTTAAACGCATAATCCCAGATTTTCTCTGAGCCAAGTGCTGTGCGCTTATTTCTGCCGAGTATCTGCGACAGCTTTACACTGTGCTCACGCCATGAAAGCCCGTCCGATGCATCGTTTAAGAGCATTGGCTGGATATTGTCCATGGTGCGGGCAAATCTGGCTTCCGGTGTCTGCTGCTCCTCAAATTCCTCCCACAGCTCTAAAAGCAGCTCGCCCTGTTCCTTTGGCAAGAGTCCGTATATACGCTCCGCCGCCTTCTGCTCACGCTCATGCTGTGTGGCCTTGCCTGCCTCATCATAGGCATATGTGTCTCCTGCGTCAATCTCTACTATGTCGTGTATCAAAAGCATTCCTACTGTCTTTAGCACGTCTATCTTCTCATTTGCATACTCACTCAAGAGCATGGTCATGATAGCCATATGCCAGGCATGCTCCGCATCATTTTCCTTGCGGCTTGCATCAGCTAAATAAGTCTGGCGGAATATCTCCTTTTCCTTGTCGATTTCTCTGATGAAATCAAGCTGTTTTTCTAATCTTTTGTCTTTCTCATTTTCCTGCATTATTGTATCTCCACGTTAATTCTCACTATATTTGCAAATCTGCATCTTTTTACTTTATTATGAATTAACCAATAATTTTGTCAAGCGGTCAATACAAATTACAGCGCATCCTTCATTGCTTTAACATACTCACCGACATACTTTGGTGAAGCCTCACCATACTCATCGATTATCTTTATGATGGCAGAGCCCACAATGGCACCATCCGAGATATCTGCCATCTTCTTTGCCTGCTTGGGTGTTGAAATGCCAAAACCGATAGCACATGGCACATCTGTGTTTTCTCTGATTACCTTGACTATTGAAGCCAGATCTGTCTTAATCTCGCTTCTTGTACCGGTGACTCCGAGGCTCGAAATCACATAGATGAAGCCGGTTGCCTCCTTTGCTATCATCGCAATTCGATCCTTTGATGTAGGTGCGATAAATGAAATAAGGTCCACATCATATTTCTCGCAGAGTGGTAAAAACTCTTCCTTTTCCTCATATGGGATATCCGGCAGAATGAGTCCGTCAATGCCTATTTCCTTACATGTACTGATAAACTTTTCTGCGCCGTAGGAGTAAACCACGTTTGCATATGTCATGAAAACCATAGGGATTGTGACATCTTTTCTCAAATCTCTCACAAGGTCAAAAACCTTGTCTGTTGTGACTCCGGCTGCAAGCGCCTTTATGTTGGCGCCCTGGATTACAGGCCCCTCTGCCGTTGGATCAGAAAACGGAATACCAAGCTCTATCAGGTCTGCTCCGTTTGCAACAGCTTCTCTTACAATTATTGCAGTTGTCTCTAAATTAGGATCACCGCAAGTGATAAATGGTATAAATGCCTTGCCATTTTCAAACGCACTTTTTATCTTACTCATAAATATTCTCCCCTCTGTATCTTGCTATTGCCGCGCAGTCCTTGTCGCCTCTGCCTGAAACAGTAACAACGATTATCTTGTCCTTGTCCATTGTAGGAGCCAGCTTCATGGCATATGCCACTGCATGTGAGGACTCGATTGCAGGGATGATTCCCTCTGTCTTTGCGAGGTATTCAAAAGCATTTACCGCCTCATCATCTGTTACCGGTACATATTTTGCTCTTCCGATATCGTGCAGATATGCGTGCTCCGGTCCGACTCCCGGATAGTCAAGGCCTGCAGAAATAGAATAAACCGGAGCAATCTGTCCGTATTTATCCTGACAGAAGTATGACTTCATGCCGTGGAAAATACCAAGACGGCCTGTATTTACTGTGGCTGCAGTCTCAAAGGTATCTATTCCTCTTCCTGACGCCTCGCAGCCGATAAGCTCTACTCCCTCATCCTCTATGAAGTTGTAAAAGCTTCCGATGGCATTTGAGCCGCCGCCCACACATGCGATAACTGCATCCGGCAGTCTGTGCTCCTTTTCAAGCATCTGCTCCTTGATTTCCTTTGAGATAACCGCCTGGAAATCTCTTACGATAGTAGGGAACGGATGTGGTCCCATAACTGAGCCAAGGCAGTAATGTGTGTCCGAAATTCTCTTGGTCCACTCTCTCATGGCCTCAGATACGGCATCCTTTAATGTGGCTGTACCTGATGTTACAGGGATAACCTCTGCTCCGAGCAGACGCATGCGATATACATTGAGTGCCTGACGCTTTGTGTCCTCCTCTCCCATGAATACGACACATTCCATGCCCATGAGAGCTGCGGCTGTTGCTGTTGCCACGCCGTGCTGACCAGCTCCGGTCTCAGCTATCAGGCGGGTTTTGCCCATTTTCTTTGCCAGAAGCGCCTGACCTAATACGTTGTTGATCTTGTGCGCTCCTGTATGGTTTAAATCCTCTCTCTTAAGGTATATTTTTGCTCCACCGAGATCCTTTGTCATCTTTTCTGCGTAGTACAGTCTCGATGGTCTTCCTGCATAATCATTGAGAAGCTCTGTGAGCTCTCTGTTAAATTCAGGATCGTTTTTGTAATGATTGTATGCTTCTTCTAATTCTATAACGGCATTCATGAGGGTTTCAGGAATGTACTGTCCTCCGTGAATACCAAATCTTCCGTTTGGATTTGTCATGTTGTTTTCCCTTCTGATGTATATTTATAAATCGTTACTATTCAAAACCACTGATAACAAGAAAAGCTGATGCGTCATGCTTGCATGTAAGCAGCAGATTTTCTTGTTATCAAGGTAACTATTAAGATGCTTATATATAGCTCTATCAGCTCAATCGCAATTCATCGAGTTTTTTCTTTTTGTCGTCCGCTCTCATCAGCGTCTCTCCGATAAGCACTGCGTCAGCTCCGATTTCACGTATTGCCCTGATATCATCTGTGCTCTTTACACCGCTTTCCGATACAAATATGATGTCATCCGGAATCAGGTCGCGCAGCTTTCTGCTGTTAGCTGTATCAACTGTAAAATCCTTCAGATTGCGGTTGTTGACACCTATTATTCTGGCACCGGCTCTTACCGCCATCCCTGCCTCTTTTTCATTGTGTATCTCCACAAGGGCGCTTATGCCAAGGCTGTCACAGATTTTTATATATTCACCAAGCTGCACCTCTGACAGTATGGAGCAGATTAAAAGCACCGCAGCGGCACCGAGTGTCTTTGCCTGATATATCTGATATTCATCAACCGTAAAATCCTTTCGGATGCACGGAATTGAAACCGTTTTCGCAATCTCCCTAAGATACTCATCCGAGCCTAAAAACCACTTTGGCTCTGTCAGTACCGAGATGCAATCCGCACCTGCCTTCTCGTATTCCCTTGCGATTTCAAGATATCTGAAATCCGGCTCTATGAGCCCCTTTGACGGCGAAGCCTTCTTGCACTCGCATATGAAACTCAAGCCATCCTTTTTGAGTGCTTTTTCAAATGCAAAATCAGAAAGCTTTTCGTTTTTCGTCTGAATCGCGATATTTTTCATTTCATCAAGGCTTATTTTTTTCTTGTCCTCTGCCACGCGAAGCCTTGAATATTCTGCAAGCTGGTCTAAAATATTCATCGCTTTTCCTTTCCTGTTTTGTGTGCCTAGCTGTTGCTTACCTCGATGAGCTTATCGAGTGTTTCAAGTGCTTTTCCTGAATCAATGATTTCTGCTGCTAGCTCGATACCCTCTTTCATGCTGTCAGCCTTTCCTCCTATATAAAGTGATGCGCCTGCGTTCATGAGTACTGCATTTCTCTTATGGCCCTTCTGTCCGCCTAAGATATCACGTACAATTTTTGCATTTTCCTCAGGTGTACCGCCTTTTAAATCCTCCTTTGTACAGCGCTCAAAGCCGAAATCCTCCGGTGAGATTACTGTGGTTCTGAACCATCCGTCCTTTATCTCGCATATCTTGGTCGGTGCGCTCATGGAAATCTCATCGAGCTTATCCATGCCATATACTACCATTCCACGCTTTACTCCGAGGCTTACAAGCACCTGTGCAAGCGGCTCTACAAGGTACTCATCATACACTCCCAGAAGCTGCATGGCCGGTGAACCCGGATTTGTGAGCGGTCCTAAAATATTGAATACAGTTCTAAAACCAAGCTCTTTTCTGATAGGTCCGACATATTTCATTGATGTGTGATATTTCTGTGCAAAGAAGAAGCACATGCCGACTTTATTTAAAAGCTCCACACATTTATCAGGGCTCTGGTCTATGTTGACGCCGAGCGCCTCAAGGCAGTCTGCTGTGCCGCATAATGAAGAGGCTGCCCTGTTTCCGTGCTTTGCCACCTTCATGCCGCCTGCTGCCGCAACAAGTGCTGAGGTTGTTGAAATGTTGAAGCTCTGTGCATTGTCTCCGCCTGTTCCTACGATTTCAAACACATCCATACCTGTTTTCACCTGTACCGCATGCTCTCTCATGGCTGCCGCACAGCCTGCGATTTCGTCTGTTGTCTCAGCCTTTGCGCTCTTTGTGGAAAGAGCTGCAAGAAAAGCTGCATTCTGGGTTGGTGTTGTCTCACCGCCCATAATCTCATTCATCACTGCATATGCCTCGTCATATGTGAGGTCTTCTTTGTTTACGATTTTTACTATGGCTTCTTTGATCATGATTATGTCCTCCTGTATTCCGGTAATATTTCGTTTATAATTTTGTTTATGATTTTGTTCTGCTATTTGTTTTCAATTCAACAACTAATATATAAATTCATTAAACGCTGCAATTTTCAATTAAGCTTTGATAAAATTACTAAGCATCTGCTTTCCGTCCGGTGTCATGATTGACTCCGGGTGAAACTGCACTCCGTATATCGGATATTCCTTGTGCTCAACAGCCATGATCTCACCATCATCTGTAGTGGCTGTAATCTTTAGGCAATCAGGCATCGTGTCCGCATCTGCAGCAAGTGAATGGTAACGTGCTACCTTTGCTTTTTTCGGGCAACCCTTGAATAAAAGGCTTTCTGTGTCAAACGATACATCCGATTGCTTTCCGTGCATGAGCTCCTTTGCATATGTGACTGTCGCACCATATGCTGCGCATATCGCCTGATGTCCGAGGCACACACCAAGGATTGGGATTTCCTTTCCAAGCTCCTTTGCCACAGCTATTATCACGCCCGCATCCTCAGGCCTTCCCGGTCCCGGTGATAATATGATGCGATCAGGCTTTAAAGCCCTAATCTCTTCAACTGTCATCTCATCATTTCTGATTACTCTGATATCAGGCTCTATCTCGCCGATTAGCTGATACAGATTGTAGGAAAAGCTGTCGTAGTTATCAATCAGTAAAATCATTCTTCCACCTCCTGTGAGACTTCCAGTGCCTTAAGAGAAGCCTTTGCCTTGTTTATGCACTCCTGAAATTCCTTCTCAGGATCTGAATCCGCAACTATTCCCGCTCCGCTTCTCACGAAAACCTTGCCGTTTTTCTTGTAGGCAATGCGGATTGCAATACATGTGTCCATGTTTCCTGTAAAATCTATATATCCGATCGCCCCTCCGTAAATGCCTCGCTTGTTGTCCTCAAGCTCTCCGATAAGCTGGCACGCTCTGATCTTTGGTGCTCCTGAAAGTGTTCCTGCCGGGAGCACTGCCTCTATTGCATCGAGTGCGTCGTACTCTTCTCTTATCTCTCCACGCACTGTCGAGCCTATATGCATCACATGTGAATATCTCTCTATGGAATGAAGCTTTTCTACTTTTACAGTTCCGAATTTACTTACCTTTCCGAGGTCATTTCTTCCTAGGTCCACGAGCATATTGTGCTCTGCGAGCTCTTTTTCGTCCTTAAGCAGCCCTTCCTCAAGCTTTTTGTCCTCCTCTGCTGTGGCACCTCTCGGCCTCGTGCCTGCCAGCGGGAATGTGTGAAGCACTCCATTTTCAAGCTTCACAAGTGTCTCCGGAGATGCTCCCGCAACCTCCACATCGGTTCCCAAAAAATAAAACATGTACGGCGAAGGATTTATCGTTCGAAGCACGCGGTAGGTATCAAAAAGGCTTCCCTCAAACGGTGCGCTCAATCTGTTGGATAAAACTATCTGGAAAATATCCCCCTCTTTGATATGGTGCTTTGCCTTCTCGACCATCTCACAATACTGCTCCTTATCAAAAAGCGGTGTGACCTCACCCAGCAGCTTGCCACCCATATTCTGTTTTTTCTCTCCGTGCATCAGAAGCTCCCTAAGCTGCTTTAGCTCAACAATCGCTTTGTTGTAGCCTGTTTCCGGAGCATCAAGTGACATATTTGCGATTAGTATTATCTTTTGGCACAGATTGTCAAATGCTATTACCTTATCAAAAAGCATCAGATCAACATCCTTGAAATCCTCTGTGTCCCTTGCTTTTCCTCTGATGCTTTTCTCCTTGTAGCCCAGATAATCATACGAAAAATAACCTACAAGGCCACCTGTAAACGAAGGCATATAATCAAATTTCGGACTCTTGTACTCTGAAAGAATCTGTCTGATGTACTCTGAAGGATTTTCCGTCTCCACCGAAAGCTTTCCAAGCTTCATGTGACCATCTATGCAGTTAATCTCAAGCTTTGGATCATATCCCAAAAATGTATATCTTCCCCAGGCTTCATTTGCTTGTGCTGATTCAAGCAGATAACAATGTGTTGAAACATTCTGCAGAATCCTCATAGCCTCTATAGGTGTGATAAAATCTGATAATATCTCACAGCTTACAGGGAGAATGTCATACTTCCCGGTTTTTGCTATTTCTTTTACTTCGGTCAGGGTAGGTGAAATTTTCATATGCTTACCTCCAAATTTTGTGTGGTAGTGAATAAATGTCCAATGTTTAACCGTGAACAAATGCCCAACATACAGCTCGAATTCGCCTTTTCGAGGCTTCTGTGCAGCTTACGCTGCTACAATTCTCGCTTTATGTTGTACTGTCCAGTGTTCAACCGTGAACAAATTGCCCAACATACAGCTCGAATTCGCCTCTTCGAGGCTTCTCCGCAGCTTGCGCTGCTACAATTCTCGCTTTATGTTGTACAACCCAATGTTCACTTGAAATCTCGCATGCAAGCATGCAGATTTGCAAGTTCCATTGTGTTCTTTTGTTCACTAAAAAAACACCCTTGACAGAATTTTAGTTCTGTCAAGGACGAATAATCTTAACTATCCGCGGTGCCACCTTGAATTCACGATAAAGCTCGTGCGCTTGGCAGGATACCAACATATCCCGGGCAAATGACGTATGCCCTCACGTCGCAGAATACTCTGGATATCTGGATGAATGATAAATCCATTTGACTGCGCCCTCAGCGGTCCATTTGACAACTTGTTTCACACCTGATTCTCAGCACCACAGGCTCTCTGTAAGGGCATCATTGCCGTTATCTCCGCTTCAACGGTTTGCGGTATTAACTTGGGCGAAAATATAGCACACCCCATCGGCAATGTCAATAGGGTGTGCATGATTTTTTGTAAAATTTCGGTTCTTTATTCCGCGGCGCGGCGAAGAATGTCGGCGACAAGCGCCTTGTCGAGCTGCGGGAAGGGGATGACCGGTTCGGGATGCTCGGGATGCTCCATGAGCAGTTTTTCCGCCCAGGACATGTTGTACCAGCGGCCAAACTTGCAGCCGCTGCGCGTGAACACGCCGATGCGGCGGAAGCCCATGTGCTCATGGAAGCGGATGCTGTTGTCCGTTAAATATTCGTCGTCCGCCCCCTGCGGCTCGCCGATGCAGGCATAGAGATTGTAGATGTTCTGAGCGAGCGACAGCTCCTCAATCGCGCGGTAGAAGCGCTTGCCGAGACCGTGCTTGCGTGCGTCGAGGGCGAGATAGATCGTCGACTCTGCACAGTGGTCGTAGGCCTTACGCGCGATGAACGTGTGCGTATAGGCGTAGCCGAGGAGCTGGCCATTTTCATCCTCCGCGACGAGATAAGGGTATTTGCGCGAGATATCCGCGATGCGGCGGCGGAATTCGTCGAGCGACGGTACGTCGTATTCAAACGAGATGGCCGTCTTTTCGACGTACGGCGCGTAGATGCTCAGAAGCGCGGGAGCGTCGTCAAGCGTGGCGAGGCGGAAGCGGAACGCAGGAGAAGACATAGAGTCACCTTTCAAATCCGTGCACCCAGTCAGAGCGCAGGTAATAAATGAGATAGATGGTGGAGCTGATCGCCCAGGTGAGGGGATACGCCCAGTAGATGTAGCCGATCTCGCCGATGAAGTGGACGACGAGCATGATGTAGATGATGCGGATGACGCACCAGACGGAGAGCATGATCATCATCGGCACGACCGCGCGGCCCGCGCCGCGGCAGACCGCCGCGATAGAGTGCGAAAACGCCAGCAGGCAGTAGAACAGTGCCACCGTGCGCGCCTGTTGCATGCCGAGGGCGACAACGCCGGGGGTGCTGTCGAAAAGGGAAATGAGCTGACTTGCCCAGATGTAATAGCACAGGCCGATGAGCTCGGCCATCACGACGGCGATGATGATACAGAACCGCGCGCCGCGCTTGGCGCGGTCATACTGCTTGGCGCCGAGGTTCTGACCAACGAACGTGGTGCAGGCCATCGTGAAGCTCGTGATGGGCAGAAAGGCGAAGCCTTCGATCTTGCAGTGCGCGCCGTAGGCCGCCATCGCGAGCATGCCGAACGAGTTGATCTGCGACTGGACGATGACATTGGCAAGGCCAATGACGCAGTTCTGGATGCCGGAGGGGAGACCGTATCGCACGATCTCGCCGAGCATGCCGGTGTGGAAGCGGATGTTGCGCGGCGTGACGGTGTAGACCTCGCCCTTTTTGAGCAGGTGGATGAGGCAGAGCACGCAGCTCATCCCCTGGGAGAGGACAGTCGCCACCGCGGCGGACCAGACGCCCCAGCGGAACGCGCCGATGAACAGCAGGTCGAGCGCGATGTTGACGAGCGACGAAATGATCAGATAGTGCAGGGGCCTCCGGCTGTCGCCGAGGGCGTTAAGAATGCTCGTGCACATGTTGTAGAGCACCGTTGCCAGCACGCCGAGGAAGTAGTAGCGGAAGTATTCGACCGCCTGCGGCATGACCTGCGCGTCGGTGTTCATCCAGACCAAAAACGTCGGCGTGAGGAATACGCCGATGAGCGTCAGCAGTGTGCCCGACACGATACCGAACGCCAGGTTCGTGTGGACGGCGCGCGAGACGTTTTCATAGTCGCCCGCGCCGAAGTACTTTGAGATCGCGACGCCCGCGCCCATGGCCGTGCCGATAAAGAGGCTTGTGAGCAGCATGATGAGCGTGCCGAACGAGCTGACAGCGGCAAAGGCGTTCGTGCCGAGATATTTGCCCACAATGAACGCGTCCGCCGTGCTGTATAGCTGCTGGAAGACCTGACTGATGAAGATCGGCAGCGCAAAGCGCAAAATCAGCGAGACGGGGCTGCCCTCCGTCATGTTCTGCACGGTCTGCCTTGCCGGAACTGTCTGCGCCATGCGCACCTCTCTTTCTCTGTCCCGCGGCGGGACGAATCTCTCATTTTTTGACGAAAAAGGAAAAGCGCCGCAGGAGCGGTGCTTTTCCTCAATCTCTGAAGAAACAGCAGATGAAAATTCTACAAAATCTTGACGGATCCATTATATAGTTGTGTGGAACGAAAGTCAACCTTGCCGTTTACAGCACAAGGTTCAAAAGTGCAGGCGTGACGTACGTCTCGATGAGCGCGGCCACCAGCAGCAGCGGCACAGAGAATGTCAAAAAGACGCGGATGCAGTCCAGCACACGGCGGAAAAAGGGAGTATCGCTCTTTTTGAGGATCCGTTCCGTCCCCGTGCGGCAGATGAGAAGGCCCAGCGCGCAGGATAAGATCAGCGCGGACAGCTCAAAAATGCCGTGGGGCAAAACGCCGAGAACATACACACCGAGACCGATGCCCTGCTGCTGATAGATGGCGGCGAACGCGCCGAGCATCAGCGCATTCGTGCCGAGCGCGAGCGCACTGAGCGGCAGGAACGGGATGAGCCCGTAGAGCATCGAGAGAAGGGACGCCGTGATGTTGTTGAAAAACAGCGTCGCCATCAGCTGCGACTGGGGAACATCGTCGGTAAGTCCCAGCTGCTCGACCTGCGCGGCGAAGTTTTGAAGCGTCTGCTGCGCCATGTCGGGGAAGAGCATCCCTGCAGCAAAGCCAAGAAGCACCAGCACGCCAAACGCGGCGGCGGTGTTCAAAAATTCCCGCTTGATGAGAT
>ENA-OZFL01000229-OZFL01000229.1-human-gut-metagenome-genome-assembly--contig:-NODE-229-length-20438-cov-4.584507_pt1 | contig 20438 bp, 12 predicted proteins | sample MGYA00245108_ERZ653641 | MGnify/ENA primary metagenome ERZ653641 (study PRJEB26926, sample SAMN06165058) | human gut metagenome | biome: ENVO:00009003; feature: ENVO:2100002; material: ENVO:00002003... | reverse complement strand
GCACCTCTTCCACCGGGGAATCCTTCAACAAGGCAAGAACCGTCTCGTCCACGTAATCCCAGCCCATCAACTCGGAATCATCCACATTCAACTCCACGCGGTAATTGGAAGGCATGCCCGTCCTCACCTCTATCTCGTCCAGATGGTCAAGCAGAGAAAGCATGAAGCCTTCCAGTTGTTCCAGCTTCTCCCGCTCCTGGGGGTACGTCTCCGCGTATTTCCTGTTAGTATCAATTTCATCATGCAACTCCATGACGATGTCTAAAACAGTCATGCTTCCTCTGGCGGCATCAACCAAATCGCCAAGAACAGACCAGGCGATATCTGACGCGTCCTCCTTCGCCTCCGGCAGGGCATCCTTCGGCAAAAAACTGCCTACCAGGGATCGTTGCATCACTTCTATAACGCCAGTCTCCACCTCCCGGAACTTCCATGTCGCCTTATCCTGCGCGAACTGGTTCATATAACTCCGGTTCACCTTCGGGCTCTCCGCAAAATACAACCCCCAGCCATACGCCTGCGCTCCTTCTCCCTGCCCCATATAATCCGTAGAAAACTTCCGGAAAGAATGCGGGGAAGCATGCAGGGCGGCAATGGAAAACGTCACCCCCGGTTCCGTAATCACAGCGTTATCCGCTTCAAAATGGCCGTTCCGGAACAAGCCCTGTTCCTGTGCGGCTTTCAGCGTCATATCTTCTCGTTCCCCCGCTTGTTCGAGGGCTGATTTGACATTGTTTAGGGACGATGCTACATTACCCGTGGATATGTTATTGAGAGCATCAGACGTGGAACTGATTAAATTTTGGACTAGAGGAGACGGAGATGCCTCTTGGGCTAAGGATAGCTCTGGAAACACGTACCAAGTGCTTGTAGCTAAAGATGGTTCTGCCAGATTGATAGAATCAGAGTACATTTCCTCTCCCAATCCTGCCAATGGAACAATTCCGCTTTCTTCATTGGCAGAAGCATTGGAGAATGCCCAGCCCTGCAATTTTGAATAGGCTTCCCGCGCTTCCTGTTCGGCCATTTTGATTGGTTCCTGCCCCTGATTACCGTAATAGGAACGGGAAAGTTTTTGTAGAGCTTCTACATAACCAGTGACAAGTCGGCGTCGGGGTTTACTATAAGCGGGATTCGTTTCATTGCGTTCCAGCTCGTCTTGAAGAGTACGTCCCACTTCGTAAATTTTATGACCAGGCCCTTCTTTCATCCGCATCATGTGTTCTTCAATGAGGATGATTTCTCCGATGAAACCGTTGGACATTTGAACGTTGAGCTTAATGTCCGCGTAACCGTAGGGATCGTAGGACTTGTAGCCATTTTTAATGCGGGCGATAGTCATGCCCGATTCCCTGACTTCTGAAATGACTTGGGAAAAATCTGTACTGTCCGGCATGATGAGGGTGCCCCCGAAAACATCGAGTAGTTTTCCCGCATCGCCTTTGTTATCTCCCACGGTTTTCTGCAAAGCACGTGCCCGGCCTTTGAGGGTTTGCCGCATCATGACGCGCAGTCCGAGGCGTTCCCCAATGCCGCGGACGATGGAATCAAAGTCCTGCATGACGGCCTCGGCCAAGGGGTAAAGTTCATCAAGGCCGCGGTTGGCAAGGCGTTCCTGTTCTTCCACAGGAAGAGCGCGGTAGTCTTTTTCCTCCACGCCATGCCAAAATACGTTGATTCTTGGGGCACGGTCGCCTTCCGGCTGGACGTTTGCGGCGGATTCCCGGATGGGGGTGAGGCTCGCGGAGAAGAGCATTTCCCCGGTATCAAAGGAGCGTGTTTCATGAATGCTTTCCGGGTCCGTTTTCTCTACGTTTTCAAGACGGAGTTCTGGAATGTCCTTGAGCGGGTGAACAGGTTCCCCTTCTTTCCAGAGGCGGCCTGCAGCGGTGATTTCCGGGTGGACGCCGATGTTGTTGTAGGCGATTTTAAGGGACGCGATTTGCTTGCGGATGGAGGCAACGTCCGTGTGCTTGTCAATGGAAAGTCCGAGCTGGCGGGCAAGCGGTTGGTCTTTGGCAATGCGGTTTTTGCTTTTGAGGAGGGCTTCCACGCGGGAAATTTCCGCCTTGCAGGCGTTGACGTAGCGGGTGACGTGGTCGAATTCGGCGTTGTTGAAGATGGCATTGCCGAACATGTCGTATTCGATTTGACCGCCGGAAACGGCGGCGTCTCGCTGCTGGATGCCTGCGACAATGTCGTCAATGGACTGCCCCTGCTGGATTTGGCCCCCGGCCCATTGCTGGACGGTCGCGTCCGTGGTGAGCTGGCATATGGTGTAAGCCGCCTTTTCATCCATGAGGGAATTGTCCGGGTTTTTGAGACGGTCGAGCAAGTCAGGGCTGGCGTTGGCTCCGATGAATGCGCCTATTTGGGTGGGGGTGCGCCGCCACGGCTGGGGGTGGATGCGTACCAGGCCCTCATGGGTCATGTCTGCGACAACATCCGCTTCCGGGTTCGCTTCCTTGAGATGGCGGGCGTAGAGGGCTACTTCCGTGATGGTAGCCTGTTCGTCGAGGATGTTGAGGCGGATATCTTCATACCGCGCCCATTCCGGGGTATGGACAGTGTCTTCTTCATAGACGTAGGCGGCGATACGGTCGATGCCGTTTTCTCTGGCAAGGGCGAGTTTATGTCTGCCGGAGAAAATATGAAGTTCTCCATTGTTGCGATGGAGGAGATAAACGGGTGTCGTCTCCCTTTTGAATTTTCCGGTGAGAGGCTTGGTGAGGCCGCTGGCGTCCGCATTGCGTTTGGTTTGAGCGAGGTCTTCCGCATGGAAAATAGAATCCGTGCGGACGGCTCCTAGGCGTGCTTCCCCGATCTGGATGTAGTTGCCGCCGATGAAAGGGCTATCAGAGTCAGCGTCTCTCCGGCTGTCCTGTCCGGGGGCAAGGACGGTGCCGTCAGGGGCGATGAAGGCATTGGCGTCTGGTTCCGGCTGGGTGGGATCCGGCGGGGTTTCCGTGGTTGGAGGTTCCGCCTGTTCCTGCTGGGCGGCGACGTCGTCAAGTTCCGCCCGGATGTCTTCCAGCGTTTTCGTCTGGGAGGTGCCCGCACGGGTGAAGGCGGCTTCATGTTCCGCGATGGATCTTTCAACGGCGGTGATGATGTCCGCTTCCTGCCGGATGTCCTGCGCGTGGATAGAATCCACAGCCCCGGTCATAACGTTGATGAGGTTTTGCATTTCCGGGGTGAGTTGGCCGGATGATTCCAGTTTGGCGATGGCGTGGCCGAGTTCCGCCTTGGCCCGGAACTGTTCGAGGAAGGAGGAGATGAAACGGACAAGTTTCTGGATCCACGAGGGGAGGTTGCTGGTGCCCGCGACGACGTCGTGCATGAGGCGGGAACGTCCGATGAGGGAGAGGGCTTCCACGACGTCGCCAGAGGTGGGAACGGTGTCAAGGCCGATGAACTGAATGCCCCCTTTTTCTCCGTAGAGCTGGTTGACGGCCCGCTGCATGTCCTGCAACTGGCTGCCGAAAGTGGACAGGGAGAGGTTTTCCTGGGCACACCAGTTAATGGCGGCCTGTTCCATGGTTTCTTCCCACAGGTTTTCCACCGTAACTTCTCCGCGGGAGAAGCGCAGTATTTGCTGGAAGCCTCCGTTGACCGGATCCTGCTGGCGGATGACATAGGCATTCGAGGCAAAGGAAGTTTGTTCCCTACGGCGGCGGGCGGTGGCCGCCCTTCCCTTGGAACTGGAGTAGGCGGTGATGATGCTTTGAAGGCTGGCGTGTTCCGAGATGTCCGGGTTGACCGAGGCAAGTGCTTCCTGCCGGGTAATGCCGGAGGCTTCCAGCAGGCGGACGGTGGCGGTAGCCTGCCGGGCGAGGGTGCGTAGGGTGGCGGTGGTTTCCGTCTGGCCGATATTTTCCGTTTTCCATCCCTGTTGTTCGAGGTAGTCTATCACGTCTTCCGCCGCGAGAAGGTTTTGCGCCCACAGGATAGTGTCCCGTTCACGTTCTCCGATGGAGAGGGAGAGAAGGGTGTTGAGCTGGTCTTCCGTCATGAGGGCGTAGTCCTGCCCCTGCCGCGTTTGTTCCGCCACGGGGTTCTCCGCGGAAATTCCTTCCTCCGAAGGTAGAGCCTTCTGACGGGTTCCCGCTGTTTCCGCGTCAAGGTAGACACGGTATTTGCCCGTTTCCTGCGCTGGTTCAAAGCGTGGAATGACGCCACGCTCCTGCAAGGCGCGGAAGGATTCGAGTTCGCGGAGCTGGGCAATTTCCTGTTTACCGAGGAGGGCGGCGTTTCCCTGTTCCGCCCGGCGAGCGGCAGTCTCCGGGTTGTTTGCCCATTCGGTTTTGAGATGTTCGGCGATGAAGTCGTTGCGGGCGTCGGTATCTTTGATTTCCAGGGCGCGAAGGTAGCCGGATTCCGAACCGCCGAGAGCGGTGAAGCCGTCCAGGGATTCCGCGAAGTGCTTGACGTTTTCCCGGATTTGAGGTTCCGCGAGTTTGACGAAACCACGGGAGTAGAAGGCAAGGGCGAGGCCCTGGTAACCTTCAAAGTTTTGGAGGATGTCGCCGGGGATGACGGAGAGGGAGGTTTTGCCCCGTTCATCGTCAAGAAAGCTGCTCATGACGGCGCGGGTAGTGCCCCCGACGATGGGTTCCGCAATGCCTTCTTCCAGCACGCCCGCCGCGGTGTTACCCCATATCTGGGCGGTTTCACTGGCAAGGTATTTGGCGCGGAAGGAGTTGTACGGAAGGCCCGTTTTGTTGAGTCCGGCGTTCAGGAGTCGCCCCAGCACGGGGACTTTGCCAAGGACGCCCATGCCAATTTTCTCTTCCAGTGTGTCTGCCGCCCCGAATAGGGATGCACGTTTGATGTTTTCTTCACGGGAGAGTCCGAGGGCAATGCCTTCTTCATAGCGTTGCGTGCCGGACCCTTTGAGGAGGCTGTACACGCCAAAGTAAGGTATGGCGTTGGGGACGGATTGACCGACCATGTCGCCAAGGGTGACGGCGAATTTGTTGATTCCCCAGGTTTGCCGCCCTTCGGTGTATGCCTGCTGGGCCGCCTTGCGGACGTTTTTCATTTTTGCCCGGAAGTCGATGGTGCGGAGGAGTCCCTTGTCCTGCCGCATTTCTTCCGGCGACATGAAGGTTTTTTTGTTGTCAAAGGGGATGCGGTCGTATGCCATGCGATCCCCCGGCGTCATGATTGTGGGAACGTCCGCGTCTGCATTGCGGAGGGTTTCCAAGACGCCCATTGCTCCGGAAAGCGTGGAGTAGTAGAGGTTGTGGATGGGCTTGATGCTATCGTAGGCATATTGGGCGACTGGGTTTTCATATTGTCTGTCGATGTTGGCCCCGTAGTTGTCATAGACAGCCTTGCCCCACAGGGACATGAGGATGTCTTCCACCTTTTTGTCATCCGGCGTGAGGTCGTCTTTGTTGAGTCCGGCTGCCGTCATGACCTTTGCCGCATCGGAATCATCGAGGATGAAACTGCCGACGGGAAGCTTGGCATAGGCGGTGCGGACGCGGTTGATGATGTCCGGTGTGATTCCGGCGCGGCTCATCATGTCTATATCTTTGGGCGTCCATTGTTCCCCACTGCCCTTGCAGGCGCGGTCGATGCGCCCCAATAACTGCTGGCCGTATTGCTCCAGGGCTTTTTGTTCTTCCACCTGTTTCTGCTTGGCCTGCTTGACGATGCCGTCAAGGTGGTCATAAACGGCCATATACATTTTTTCCCGCGTGTCCGCACCTTCCGGGATGGGAAGGTTTTGCTGGTGGAAATACATGTCCGGGACTTGATCGTTGCCGAGGAGGACGCCGCAGGCTTTACGCCCGACGAAGCATTTGCGTTCTTCTTCTGGAGCATGGGCATAAGGGTCATGGCCGTGGGCCTGTTCCGCCAGGGCACGGTGTTCCGGGTACTGGCCGGAGAGGAGGTAGTTGGAGAGGTAGTCCATGTCCTGTTTCCGCTGTTGCTCATAATCCGGGGAAGCGAAATATTCCGGCGCCGGCGCGGGGGACGGGATGAAAAAGGTGTTTTCCTGCAAGTAGTCCATGGGAAGAGGAGGTGAGGATTAAGCCATATCCGCGGCCTGCCCGTAGACGCGGTTATTCCGGTTGAGCCAGCCGGAGAGGAATTGCCGTTTGTCCGGGTTGTTGGCGGCGATAGATTTGTAAAGGCGTTCCCGTGCGTTTTTAAGACGCTCCAAGAGCTGCTGTTCCGTGTGAGTCTTGAGGTAATTTTTAATGGCTTCCACAGTGTCCGCATTAAACTTTTTGGAATCTTCCACTCCGAGGGCGCGATGGATGACGCGGACGGCCCCATATTCGCCGCCGTTGAAATACATGTCCCGGAGGAAATAGTCTATGCCGGGGGAGGCGACGCCTGCGGTTTGCAGGATGTTGCCGACGGGCTGGGTATATTGCATGATGTATCGTTTGGCTTCCTGTTCCGCCTCCGCGTGTTTGCCTGCTTTGACGAGGGTTTCCAATTTGGCGTATTCCGCCGGGTGGCTGCCGTTGTTGATTCCGGCGATTTCATGCGTTCCTCCGCCGTCTCCGGCTGGAAGTTTGTAGATGGAGAGGTTGCCCTGTTTGTCACGGCGGGCTTCATTGCCGATGATGAGGGCGGCGGTGTTTCCGGCTGCAGTATTGGCTTTGGTGCCGGATGCGGTAACGGTAATCTGGTCGTAGTTGATGTTCATGGTGCCAAGTTGGCGGCGGAGGGCTTTTGACATGGTGGGGGAGGAACAGTCCGGTTTGGAGACTATTTTGGCTTCTGCGTATCGGCGGCTGGGGGTGGTGACGCCCACGGTGATACCTTCCGCATACCAGCCTTCCGGGACATAAAGAATGGGTTCCTGGCCGTCGTCCCCCCATTGGGAAGGGAGTTCTTTGTTCCGGTTGACGGGCACGATGGAATCCACGGGCCGCGTGCGGCGGTAGGCTTCTTCTTCCCTGCGCCTGATGTCCGCGATCATTTTTTCCGCGGCTTTCCGTTCTTCTTCATTAAGGCGGTTGGTAACGGACAGTTCCGCTTTCAGGTCAAGGTTGCGGCTTTGAGCTGCGGCCTGCTTCCGAATGTAGTTGTCACTGGCTGCCGTGATGTTGACGGCTTCCTGTTGCCGATAGCTGTCCTGCTGAACCTGATCCCTGTTGCCCGGGGTGTAGTTGGCGATGGTGTCCCACAGGCGGTTGGCAATTTCGAGTTCCGTGAGTTCCTTTTTTTCTTTTCCGCCGTTGTATTGCTGGTCGTTTTTCCAGATGTCCAGATTGGCGAGAAGGAGGGATTGAGCATTTTCCGCCGCAGCTTTTCTCCGGTCTTTGGCGGCCTTGAGCCGGGCTTCATCTTCCGGCGTCCATTCGTCGTCTTCCTGTTTCTGCACTTTTTCCTGTTCAAGAGCAAGGATGGATGCGTCTTCCGCCCTGGTGAAGTAGCCTACCTGGGCTGCATGGGATAAGGTGACTTTGGGGTCAAGGCCCTTTGGGCGGGCGAGATCTTCCTGCCATTGCTTGACCATGGCTTTGGCATAATCTTCTCCCTGCCCGAATTGCTTGTAGAGGGCAATGACCATTTCCGCCTCCGTCTCATCATGGGGCGAGGTGATCATGGCGCGGCCCTGTTCCGCAAGGAAGGGCATGGCGTCTATTTTTCCCTGCCCTTCCTTGAAGTCCCCATTGTATTTGCGCCAGAGGGCATGAAGATTGCGGGTGATGTTGGAGGGAGCCGGGTTGTAGATTTCCTTTTCTTTTTTCGCGCTGCCTGTGGATGTTGTTGAGGTTTTGGAACCGGGGATTTTTTCCGCCCTGGCGTTGCCTGTTTCCACGGATTTGACGAAGGAACGGCTGAATCCCTGCATGGAGAGGGAAGCGAGGCGTTGGAGCTGCATGCGTTTGGAGGAGGGGAGAACGGCGTAAGGGCTGCCGTCGTCGTCCAGTTCATTCCAGAAGGCGACGGGGTCTTCTTCGCTTTGTTTTTGGGCGCGGGCCATGAGAGCGGTGTCCCGAAGGTCAAGGAGCATGATGTCCGCTTTTTCTGCAGATAGGATTCCGCTATCCCTTGCGTCTATGACCGAATACCCAGCTCCAGCATAGTCCTCATTTCTGATGGCAAGGTCATAATTTTCTTGAAAGTGTTCTCTTGAACGCTTGATTCCGAGGTCGGTAGCCTGCCGGTATGCTTCACGGAGCACACCATCGCTCACCCGCTGTCGCATGGCATCGGACTTCATGCGGCTTTCCGGCAGCATAAAACCGCCTTGCAACTCTCCAATCTTACCCGAATACTCATCAGCCAAATCCTGCAGCACGCTCTCGCGCAACGTTCCGTCGGAATCATACAAAGCCTGCGAAGATGAACCGGGGGCCAGGGATGCCCGCCGCTGGAACTCCACGTCAAACTTCGTCAGCAATCCCCGCACTTCGGACTCAATGCGTTGACCCTCCCCGAAATCCTGAATCCGGTAATAATCTTCTGCAGCTACGTCCGTAGCAGAGGCCCCGCGCTGGATGGCCTTCTGCGAGGCGTCAATTCCGATATTGGGAACGGCAAGAGGGGAGGCCCCATCTCCAAATTGGGTGCGGGTTCCGCCGTACATGGGTTGTTCAGGCATGATAGATATAAAGTTAACAGTGAATAGTTAATAGGTCTTTGAAGCAAGAGCGGCCAGTTTGGCCTTCCTCATGAAACGGGCAATATGAACGGTGCGTTCCGGGTAGCGGTTCTTGAAATCCCGCCGGAACCGGACCTTGTCGAACCGGTGGCGGTACATCTTCGCCAGCTTCCATAGGGCAGGGAGTTCCGAACACTGGAACAGGATGACGACGGTGCGCGGGTCATCCGGGGCAGGGACTGCCAGGCAAAAGCAATCCGGAGCGGCATGGACGATGCCGTTGCACTCAAGCGTCGTGCGGACAAGCCGGTTGTAAAGGCCCGGTTCCCGCTCTTCCAAATAAGTATAGGCTTCGGTAGGGCAATGTCTCATGGCTGTTTTGGAAAAATGGAGGAAAGGAAATCAAACAAGTGCGATCCGCTGTTTTGGGAACCGCTGTTAAGGGTGCCGGGCATCCAGGACAGCCCAGTGCTGGAAAGATCGTAGGCACCCTTGAAAGCTGCCTGGGCGCCCTGCCATCCTGAAAGAGACTCCTTCTTACCCGTAATAGGACTGGTCTGCTGGTAGCCCAGCGAGTAACCCAAGGCGCCCGCACCCACGGAACCGATACCCTGAACCAGCCCTGCAACAGTCGCATTCCTGGCAAGGCCCTTGTACTGGGAAGCGGCGCTCTCTGCCTGCTGCATGGCAAGATTCCCCTGGAAGCGAGCAACATCCGCCGCATGCCGTTTGTTGGAATCGCTAATCGCATTGGAAAGGGACATGTCCCCGATGGCCTTCTCAAAAACCTCCGCCGTGGCAATCTCCGCCTGCTGGCCGGAACCCTCGGACGTGAAGCCGGAAGCGCCGCGCTGTGCCCGGGCGGAACCCATGGCCGCAGTCTGGTTCTGGCGCATCCTCTCCATGTTCAGGGCGGCCAGATGGGAATCTGAAACAGCCTCCGCTTCCAGATTATCCGCCTTCTTATTGAAAAACGTCTGCTGGGCCTTCCCTTGGGCACGGGCCACGGAAGCCTGTGCCAGGTAATTGGAAGCCTGCGCAAAATTGCCTATCGTCTGTCCCATAACTACCCTACAATGGAAGAATTCAAAATATCGGCCAGCGGGTGCTGGTCATTGCTGTACTGGGCCAGGGCGTCCTTGTGCAGGGCGTCGGCCAGCGTGACGGAAGCCATCTGATCCAGAGCCAGGGCAAGTTGCTGGTCCCCTGTAATCTTTACCGCTATACGGGCGGCCAGGAGCAGCGTGACCCCGCGGACGAACAACGGCTGGTCCTCCGGCAACCGTTCCGCCTTGGCAAGCGCGTTGGAAACGTAGCGCAGAAAAAGCGCCTTGTTCCCGCGGCTATACCAGGACTCCTCTAAAATCACCCGGCGCCCGTCGATGCGGAAGCGCATGGCATCCACCTTCAAGGGGCGCAGGCAATCCTCCGGCAGAAGAAACGTCCCGTCGTCCTCCGGGGACAAATCAACGGAGCGGGTAGCAAAACTCCACGCCCCGTAATTCAGCGCCTCGTGCATCACCGTCGGGAACCACAAATCACAGGCCTTCCCCGTGGGCGTGTCCCGCTTGTACTCCCGGTCCCCAAGCGTTTGAAGCGCCTGCTGGAAAAACGTCACCTTGTCCATGCGCTCCATCATAGGAACTCCACAGGAAATTCGATAGTTTCACGGTGTTAACATGAACCATCCGCTTAACACCATGAGCAGTGAAATTAACAGGACGAGCATCAGCCCCTCTCTATCTCCTGTGCCATAAGGGGTGATATGGAACTCACATCCGACATCACCAAAATGTTTCGTACCAAATACGAAACCAAGTGGAACACGCAAATCCAGCAGGACACCTCCCTGGTCAAACCCTACGTGACGCTGCACCCCAACTGTTCCGGGAAATCCGTCTCCCTGCCGTTCCACGGCAAGACGGACATCAGGGAATACACGGGGCGCAAGGTCAAGCTCGAATGGGATGACCTGACCTTCGGGGAACGCCATCTCAAGAAGCGCAAATTCTACAGCTCCATCCCGCTCTCGGAAGACGACAAGATGGACATGGACACCCTGGACCTCACCGCCTCCGACGTCATGGGCGAACAGCGCAAAGGCGTCCAGCGCACCTTCGATGAAGTCATCATGGGAGTTGGCTTGAAAGGAGACTCCTACCAGATCAGAACCCAGGCCGACGGCGTTTGCGGCGGCATCTTCGCTCCCAACTACGTCGGGGAAAACGGGGATGAGCTGGAAACGCTGGACCTCACCGCCGGTTCTTCCCAGGTCATCCCGGTGGACTATGCCGCAAAGAGCACCAAAACTCCCGCCGGCATGCTCATCGACAAAATCGCGGAACTACGTCGCCGCTACCGGGCAATGAACGTCTCCCGCGACATGATGAACGAAATCGTCGTAGCCATCTCTCCCAGCCAGGAAATGGACATGATCCTGTGGGAACAAGCACAGAACAGGGACTATGGTTTCGCCTCACTCACTACCGGCGAAGTCAACAAATTCCTCAAGTGCACGTTCTTCGTCACCAACATGCTCCCTGTAGATGCCGACGGGAACCGCCTCTGCGCCGCCTGGCTCAAGAGCCGTGTCAAATTCGGCGTCTGGAAAGATGCCTCCTTCTGCATCGAGCCCAGGCCGGAATACGTGGACGTCCGGGAACAAATCACGGTCAAGGCCGCCATGGGCGCCACGCGCTTGGACAACAAGACCGTCTTTGTGCTGCCCTGCAAGGAAGCGACGGCATAACCTTACATCATCCCAATTGGTTATTGCATGAATCAGCCCCGTCCGGTATTTCTCCGGACGGGGCTTTTTGATAAAATAATCAGGAAAAAATCAGTGTTACAAGAATTCCCAGAACAAAGCCTGCCACAATTCCTATAATGCACTGGAACCAGGAACGCTTGCAACTTTTTTGATCATTTTCAATAGCAGAAGAAATAGTTTCTTGTGCTGTCAAAAAGTCGTTAATGAAGTCACGCATGACCTGAATCTGCTCTCGGCAGCTCTCCATATAATCCGAAGACTCCTTGTCCAGTTCATGAGCGTCTCCGAGCATTTCTCCTAAAGCATTCAATTTTCTAACATGCTCAAAATAATGAGGGATAAGAGGTGCGGCGAGACGTTCATAGCCTTCATAGAACCTCTGATACGCTTCGACCTTCTTAGTCATCAACATGACATCGTACTCTAAGACATCGTAATAAGCTCTTCTGGAATGCCGTATGGCTCGATCAAGCAACTCCTGACATTTATTGCTTTCATCAATTCCATGTTTGATCGCTTGTATGGCATGGCATCCCGCATACCGCAATTCATTCACGGAAGGAACTGGAAGCTCCGCTGTTAAATGCTCGTAATCCTTGACTGCCTTTTCAGCTTTGGCAAATTCGGAAAACAAAAGCTCCGCAAGTTCTTTACTGGAACGCATGGTTATTAGCGCATCTTTTTAAGAAAAGCCGCTGCATGGGAACGGCGCTTCTTCAGCTCTTCTTGCGTAACAAAGTTTCCTTGAAGAAGACAAACATTTCCACGGGAAACAGTACTGACCGCTTTGCAACGCGCCTCTTTCAAATCACGCTGCAATCTTTCCATACGTTCCTTGGCTGAGATATGCCTGACCGCTCTCATTGCTATTAACAATACCACCCTGATTAGTGGTGTCAACCGTATGACGTATTATATAACGCTTTATCCTCATAAAATATCATTTCGGATTGCTATATGTAGAGGCTTTCCGCGCCTTTCACCAACCCAGAATACGGCCCCCTCCGTCTGTCCTCATCCTCCTCTTCATACCGCCACCCGGTCTCTTTGGCGATCAGGCCGGCGGCCCAGGCATCGGCAAACGTGCGGAGGGAATCGCAGGCGTGGGAACAGACATCATGCAGCGGCTCGTTTCGGACCGTGCCGTTCTTGCCGGGCGGCGCCATCTTGTAATTCGCCAGGGCGTCCACGCCGGAAATATAACCCTCCTTCATATCCGGCAGCATCGTATTCTGCGAGCAGCGGGCATGAATGACGGCATGCCGCAGCAGGGTGCGCGTGCTGTCGATGCTGGCCCACACGTCGGAAGTGCGCTTCACCAGGATGGTGGAATACCCAGCCTGTTCCAGCTTCTCAAAATACTTCACCCCGTTGTAATCCCGGTTCACCCCGTCGTGGGGAAGCACAATATCCTTCACCCTGCCAAACAGGGCTTCCCTCCTGCGGATCTCCCCGATGTAATGGTCCAGGCCTTGGCCGTTGGCTGTGTAATTATCCAGCAGTGCGAACAAGCCGTCCGGGCGCGGCTGAATCCACCAGACGGAGGTAAAGTCCGCCATGCCCTTGTCGAACACGGCGTACACAGGCCGGTACGGGTCCGGCTCGAACTCTGCCGTCAGGCGCCCCATCTCCCGCAGGTGGTTGATCTGGCTTCCGTAAATCGTCCCCTCCGCAATCGGGTTTAGGGCCTCGTCCGGCACCGTCGGATACTCCTGGCGCATCTTGGACTTCTGTGTCCGGCTCTTCGCCTCGTACCATGCCTTCTGCTCTTCATCCAACATAATCTTGTACTCCGTTTCAAGGCTCTTGAAATACTTCTCCAACTCCGGATTCCCGGAAAACTTCCACCCCTTCAGGCGGTACTCTGGCTGTTCCACCCAGGAGAAAAACCAGAACTTCGGGTCCAGCGGGGAAAGCGGCTTTCCGATCAGGTCCATAGCCTCGGAAATCAAATGGTAATTCAGGCCGTAGCGTCCGCCCTCGTGGGTGGACTCCATAATGATGACACCGGTCTGGTCGATGGAATTGAGGGTCCCGGTGATGGTTTCCTCCGCCTTCATCGGGTCGTGGGCTGCCACATAGCCGAGCTCGGAAATATGAATCAACTGGTGCGTGCCGCCGCGCAGGGAAGTTCCGGCGTAAATCATGGAACCGTTCGGGAACCGCGCTTCTGTGGCGCCGATGTAGCAGTCCTTCATCTCCTCCTTCAATGCGGCCCCGATGGCGGCCAGTTCCAAATCCTCCTGCGTGGGGTTTTGAGGAAGATGGTCAAGGTGGTCAAAGGCGAACTTGATCTTGGCAAGCTTCTTCTTGGACTCCGGCCCGGTACGGTCTACGATGCCCGCCGTATAATTGGGCGTAAACATGCACATATCCAGGAACAACATGGCGGTGTAGGTGGAAATGCCGAGCTGGCGCGCCTTGAGAACATTATTATAGAAATGCAGCTCTCGGTGTAGCTTCTCCTGCGCCCAGTTGAGCCGGAAGCGTTCCAGCCTCCCTCTCTTGTTCACAATCCAATACAGGTGATTCAGCCGCCACTCCCGGTTGGAAAGAAGCGTCTGCAGCGTCGTGTACTGTTCAGGCGTCAACTCCATCACCATCTCAAAGCCAGAAGCTCAAACCCGCGGACTCCCGTCACCTGGACACCGCCGCACACGTCAAAATCCCAATCGCCGTCAGACACCAGGGTGTTCCATCCGGCGGGAATCAATCCGTACCTGTCCAATTCGGACCAGGTATCCCCGTCGGAACTCACCTTGACGCCGTCTACAGGACTCTCGGAATGCAGGCACATCATCACCTGGGCCCCGTGACTCTTCCTCGCATCCCTGGGCGGAGTCAGTGAACAAGTCACCAGCGTAGACACGTAATCCCTGCCGTCGGGGTCCTGGAACTCATTCTCCGGCGCCAATACCTCGATGAACCGGCCATCGTCGCGCACCACCAGGGCAAACAGCAAATCCGCCTTATTCCCGTTGGGCAGAGCGGCTGCCCCCTGGAACGTCCCGTCCGTTGTGTACCGGTGCCAGGCGTGAACCTGCTGCATGCTGTTGTAGGTCATCAGGGCGAGCTGGCCGTCATTGCGGACGAACACCGCCCGCGGCTCCGGCTTGCGCACAAAAGCAACACCCCGGCACCCACCGCCGTCGGCCAGCACATGATCGGCAAACACCGTCAAATCGCGGGACACAAACCCGTCGCTCTCGTAATCATACCCGTACTGATACACCCGTCCGCCGCCCCTCTCCACATACAGCACCTTATCGGTCGCCATCAGGGCCGGCACATCGGAAGAACCCACAAACCCGTGATTATCCGCCCGCGCATTGGCGTAAGTCATCACCCCTTGGCCGCCGGACACCGCCCACTCCGCGTCCGCCGTCCCCAACAGCAGCCGGGAACTCTGCGCCATCAGCCAGCAAATCCGATTCTGTGTTGTGGTGCTCAACGTCAAAGCCAGCGCGGAATCATCCTGCTTCCCTACCTCGAAACTGTTGAGGTCATCCGTCTTGCTCAACCACACCGTCTGCGGCTGGGCCTGCGTAGCGGCCAGCACCAGGCGCTGCTGAAACACATCCACCAGGGAAGGAAACCCGTACACCCCCCGGAACGCCGCGAAACTCCACATCAACGACTCCCCGGACGGGGGTACACCCTCCGGAACCGCGGACACATTATCCCAAAGAGAATACTCCGCGGAAGCCGTCACCTCGGCCACCTCCGCCTCCATCCATGCCGTACAGGCCGTCACCTCCAGCTGCGCTCTGGCCCGTTGACTGACGGAACCTCCGGTCCAGGTCTCCATCCTCACCACATAAACCCCGTCCTCCAGAACCGTAAAAGACGCCTTCTCCATCGTGGAAAACACAGACCTCAACGAATAAGAACCGCCATTACCCTCGCAAAAAGAACACACATTCAACGTCGAATTCAGTCGAATCGTCTGTCCGGCATAAACGCAGACAAACCCCTGCATCGACACGACTGTACCCGCTGGCAGAAAAAATCGATACATCTCAATCGACCCCTCCGCAAACCGGTCCAAATTCACCTCTGCCTGCTCCCATTCCAGGCGCACCATGCTCCCGGCGCCGACATCATCCGTCGTCAACCCATCGGGCTTCACCGTCAGCATCCGTCCCTCCCTGGACACCTCAAACCCGCCGTCCACCTTGGCCCCATCAACCAACAATGCGGAAAAAACCGGCAGCCCCTTCTTCTCGAAAAAATCGCAAAAATCACTCCCCAAAGGCAGCGTCAACTTGCGCACGTCGCTGGTGGACAAACCCGCCGCGGACATCTCCTCCAAGACATCCGGCTTCACCACACCGGAAGCCACCCCGGAAAACTCCGCCTGGCACTCGGCAGCCTCCAGCGTACTGCCCTTGTCATGGACAACCTTAATCGTATAAAACCCGCTGGACGGAGCGGCGTAAACCTCCGTACTGCTCTTCCAAACCGTCGTAAACTGCGCGTCTCCGGCAGACCAGGCCGTCAACCGAACCACCGCGCCCTCACCCATCCCGGACAAAGCATTCCCCGTCACATTCACGTCAAACCTCGCCCCGGCGGGCCAAAAATCCGTTCTCATGCCGCGGGCGTCCAGCGTCACGGCCCCGGACTTGCGCGGCTCCGTCCAGGCAAACCGGACCGTCTGTCCATCCTCCAGCGCATCAGCGGGCATCCCCCTGGGCGTTACGTCAATGCCGTTGCTGCCCAGCGTCAGCACGGCGGACGCCCCCGGAACCTCCTCCTCATCCACCCACACGCGGCTTGCCTTGATGGAAGACGCCGTACAGGTCAGGAAATGCCGCAACGCCGGCGTGGCGGGAACAGAAAACCGCTGTACGGAAGCCGGACGGGCGCCGGAACGCAGCCGCAGCACCACATCCTTCTTATAAGCATCCACCACCAGCTTATTCCCGCAGGAATCAGCCGGAAACCCCTGGCTGGGATCGGAACCGTTGGAAAGCTGGGACTCATACAACATCAGGCGTAAATAACACTCCTCCCCCGCCTCGTCCCCGGTCAGCTGCAAATTGGAAGCGGCCCCCACCGGGGAATTGGACGTACCAAGCAGCTGCCAATCCTCATTCGGAAAACGCCGCTCCACGGCATACGTGCCGTACCACTCCTTATAACAATAAAACGTCCAGGTCCCCTTGCAGGTAATCGTATTGGAATGGCAAATCACACCCTTATGAAAATGCTCCGGATAATCCGCCGGAGACGTCAGGCCGTCCACAAAATCCGCCGCCCCGTTAAAATCCCTGTCGCACGTCCACCAGGACCAATAACTCCCCTCATTGAGGCAGAGCTTTTTCCCAGCCGTGAAAGTGCTGGCTGCCGTAAACGCCTTGGCAATCACCCAACCCTGGCGAACCACGGCCCCCGTGCTGAACCCGGTCTGCTGGGGCACCGTCACCTGGACGCGCATCACATCCCCCTCGTTAACCGCCGCATCCGGATCGGACGCATGATCCCCGAAAGACACCCTGTAACACCCCTCATCCAACGTCAGGCGCACCGGAAAATCCCGGAACTCCTCATACCGCCAGGGGCGGGCCTTAAACTCATAGGGAGCCAGGGAAAACGCGCCCTCGTCATCCCGTTTCAGCACCATCAGCTCATGCGTGGGGCAGGCCAGAAACAGAAGGCTGTTGACTTGCTTGTGCCGCAGGGCACCTACATCCGCCGCCGTCCAAACGGAAGGCAGGGAAGCTACCACATCGCCCTCGACGGACAGCACGCGGAGCGAGGAAGGGCTCACCTCAATCAGAAACCGGTCATCCGTGGAATAGACGTAGGGCAGGATGACGGACCCCTCCAGAGCGGCAAAGATGCGCCGGAACCCGCGGCGCCGCGAAACTCCCCCCATTTGGGACACATCAAAATTGACCAAGGTGCTGCAAGATCGGGAAAGAACATCCATGTCCACCCGGCGTGCCATCCAGGGAGAAACCTCGCCTCCGTTGAAAGCTGTCATTGCCATGCAGCCATCATAAAAACTTCGGAGGCGGTTCGGATAGTTTCACGGTGTTAAACGGATGGTCACTTAACACCGTGAAACTATCCACCCGGCAGGGGCACGTGGTATCAATGCCTCATGCTTGACTTCCTCGGCGTCACAGAAAACTGGTCTGCCATTGAAAACATCCCGTGGACCCAGCGTTGGGCATTCAGCGATGAATCCACCTTGGAGCCCGTATCTCTCGACGGAGTCACCTTCACCGGACGCGTCCATCTTGATGGAGAAGCGGAACCCGTCGAACTCGACATCCAGAAATCCGCCTCTGCAGAAGAAGCCAACATTCTCATCGTCTCCTGTACAGGCCTCCCGGAAGGTCGGCACGCTTACGAAATCTACTCCGTTTCTGAATCGGGCAATCAGCATCGCCTCATCAGCGGCTACATCGGCGTCATCAAATCCATTGGGAAGCTTGCCGATGACACCAGGACTTACGCCTTCCGCACTCTCTCTATCCGTCTTCCCGGTAACGTTACCCGGCAAATCCGTCTGGAATGGAACTCCTGCACGATCGCCTCCGTATCGGCGCAACAAGCATTGAAAGCTGCCGGACAAGCTCATACGGATGCGGAAACGGCGAGCCAGGCAGCCAAGACGGCAACAGACGCGGCAGCCACCGCTGCAGGACGGGCCGAAGAGGCGGAAGGCTATGCAGGATCTGCCTACGCCTCCAAAGTGGCTGCCGCCGATTCTGCGACCGCTGCCGACACATCCGCAACTAACGCAGCCCGTGACGCTAAGAGTGCCAATGATGCAAAAACGGCTGTGGAGTCATTGGCCGCCACCTGGCCGGAAACGGTCAGCGACGGGAAGCAGCAGATTATTGAAGCCAGGAATGAGGCTGTTACTGCCATACAGGACAAGCAAGCGGCGGCCGTGCTTGCCGTAGGTCGTGCCTCACAGACCGCGCAGCAGAATATAGCCAGCGCGCAAAGTACCGCTGTTCAAGCCGTCCAGACAGCGCAGACGGAAGCGAAAGAGACGATTGAACCCCTTGTCCAGCGCGCCGAAACCGCCAAAGAGGCTATAGATCAGGCGGAGGGACGCATCAATACGGCCGCGACTAATGCCGCGACATCCGCCACGGAGTCGGCTAACTCCGCGACGGCGGCGGCTAATGCTCTGGCGGCCATTCCGCAGGTGGATGCATCCGGCAATATGGCGCTGGCCGGAGGTCTGACGGCGGCGGGGGCTATTAACGCCAACGGAGGCATCAACATCCCGCTTGCCGTGGGGGCACCGACCGATACGGGGGCGGTTAATCGCTTTTATACGTCAGGATTGGCAGGAGCTGTATCAGCGTTGGTTCAGCCAATATACCTTAATTCCAGTTCGATCACAGTCGCGGGTTCCATTTCTAAATCTTCCAACGGTACTCTTGCCGGGTTGACGCAGCGTTTTTCGGTGGGCGCGGCTTCTGCCGGGTCCAATGCGTACGGGTCAGCGGTTATTCCCCTGATAGGGCCTAACGGTCAATTTAATTACAGTTCCGTGTGCGGATTTTCCCTTGCGGTCAACGCGACAGCCTTCGCTAAATTTACTTTTGGCATAGGCCGCGGCTCAAAAACCAACAGAACCGGGTTGACGATGGATTCTTATTCTATGATTCCGGGGAACAATCTGGCCGTCAACTATGGGGAAGTCATCGATGTTACCATCAATACGCCTTACGATACTGTCCGCAAGGGGTATGAAATCAGAGTAAGGGAAATTTTTTATGTAACGTCCGTTGGGAACTGGCAGGTGAAGACGACAACCGTATTTCTTCCGGTAGGCCATAATGAGCTGATGCCGAACGGGCTGAACAGGCTTATTTACATGCAGAGCGGGCTGCCGAGTACAGCAGTGCGGGAGGAAAAGGCGGCTCTTTATATGGAGCTGGGAGGCGGCAGTACCAATACCCTGTTCAAGATAGCTTCTCTCCGCGGCTTCATCGCTTTCGAGGCAGGAACAGGCGTAAGCACCCTGATTATCGACGCGCGCAATGAGAAAACATATGCCCTTTCAGCCGACGCGGGCACAGGCACCAGGCACCTTTATGCCAATGGATTGACCAATCCAACCTATCACGCATTGGAAGCAATGGCCGTCAATGCTATTGAAGCCGAAGAAACGGCTGATTTTGAAGATATTAACATTCCGATAGAATGAATAACGCAGAGATACAGATTCAGTTTCCGCAGCCTGGTAACTGGCAGGAATTCACCCTGACGGCCGTCTATCAGGACGAGGAAGGGTACACCCGCATAGACCGCTATCAACAGAATGATGTACCAGAGGAGCAGACCCCGGCCATGGCCGCCGTAGTTGCTGCGCTGGTGGGATTGGGTGAGGATTGGCAGGCCGTCCAGGTGTGGGCAACACAGGATTGGTATTACCCGGATCCTGTCAATGAGGATGACCCCATTGTGGGAGTGGAGGCGGTGTATCTGGCCGTGGAGGCCGTTAATCCCCACGGGGGGCGCAGGATTTTTACGGACCGCGACTACCCGGAGTTCATCATTACCGCCCCCGCCGCCGTGGCGTTTTTTAAATATTTCACAGAGCAAAACCATGAGTAAGTTAAGTGACGAGCAAAAGCAGGCCGCCCTTGAGGCGGGGAAGCAGGGCATGAAAGATGCCTACGAAAAAAGCAAAACTAAAACCGGCCTGAAGTGGTGGGAACGCCTTTTGTGGGTAGTCCTGGCAGGGGCGGCCTATGCGGCTTCCGCTTTGCTGGGTGGCTGCGGTCATTCCGTAGACGTAACGCCGGACAAGACGGTGGTCTGCAAAGACGGCTCCTGCCTCGTCATTGAGCAGGGGCATATTTCCTATTCCCAGGCCCAGCCGGAAACGGACGTTCCGCCCGTTGTTCAGATCGTACCTTCCAAGAAATAAGGCCATGTGTAAGCTCTCCGAAGTACCGGCACGTTTCCTGGATTTTGCCAAGGCTTCCCCCGTGTTTGCCTGCGTCCTGATGTCGCTGACGATATGCGGCGGGGCATGCTGGTACATCGGGGAGGTGGTCAGCCACCACAATGACCGCCTTTGTGATCTGATGACCATGCAGACGCAGGCCC
>ENA-OZFL01000200-OZFL01000200.1-human-gut-metagenome-genome-assembly--contig:-NODE-200-length-22530-cov-6.568943_pt1 | contig 22530 bp, 25 predicted proteins | sample MGYA00245108_ERZ653641 | MGnify/ENA primary metagenome ERZ653641 (study PRJEB26926, sample SAMN06165058) | human gut metagenome | biome: ENVO:00009003; feature: ENVO:2100002; material: ENVO:00002003... | reverse complement strand
GCTTGGTAAGGATACCACGGAAAGGCTTGATTGTCAAGCACTTGTTGGCAATTTCTTGTGATATTAAAAAGTCAAGCAATAAATGCACACAAATTTCCTCATTTCACTTTGTCTAATTTGCGCATAACAAACCAGACCCCCGGCCCTCCCGGCCGCCAGCCTACTCCGTTCCTGTTCACTTCCTTCACGCTCTCTCCCGCTCGCTCCCTTCTATCTTCTATCCCCTGGCTTATCCTTCCTTACGCCGCGATCCCCAGCTCCCGCAGGCACTCCCGGAAAGCCATCTCACTGCTCTTGTACCCCAGTATCTTCCGGGGGTAGTTGTTGATCCACGCCTGGGTCCTGGCGATCTCCGCCGCACTCACCTTGGAGAAGTCGGTCCCCTTGGGATGTTTGCGCCGGATCATCCCGTTTACGTGCTCATTGCTGCCCCGCTCCCAGGAGGAGTAGGGGTGGCAGAAGTACACCTTCGTCCGGGGGATGGTCTTGTTTACGGCACTTCGCTCCAGCTCCTCCGGTGCAGAGAACTCCGAGCCGTTATCCACCGTGATACTCTTGAATATCTTCCGGAAATTCAAAGCCCCAAACTTCCGTTCCAGCGCGTCCAGCGCCTTCACGATGGTCTCCGCCTTCCGGTTGGGGATCAGCACGATGATCTCCTCTCGGGTCTTCCGCTCCGTCAGCACCAGCAAGGCCTTGGTGGTGGCATTCTTCCGGCTGTACACAGTGTCCATCTCCCAGTGGCCGAACACCTTCCGCTCGATTACCTCGTCGGGACGGTTCTCGATACTCTCCCCGGCGCTGGCCCGGGCCTGGTCCTTGTGGGTCTTCACCTTCTTGTACCCCTGCTTCCGCTTGCCGTGTCGGGGCAGGGCCTCTTGGGTGATGTGCAGGAACAGGCCCTTCTTGATGTAGTAGTAGATGGTAGCCACGGAGATGGAGGTCTTGAATGTCCGCCCCTCAATCAGGGCATACCCCAGCACCGCCGCCGGCGAGCACTCCTTCTCCAGGATGGTCTCCTCGATGTACCGGGCCAGCTCGTGGTCGTTCCCGATCTTCAGGTCCGGCCCCTTCTCTCGCAGGTGGGCCTGATACCGGGCCTCGGCGATGTCCGGCGAGTACGCCGTCTCCATTTCCCAGGTTTCCCCGTTCAGCCGTTCATACTGTCCCCGGCCCAGTTCCCGGTACACCGTGGAGATATGGACCCGCAGCCGGTCCGCGATCTCCCTCGGCTTCAGTCCCAGCCGCAGCCATCGTTCGATCCGCAGCCGGTCGTTCTTTGTCAGGTGCTTGAATGTCCGCTTCCTGCCTCGCATAGCGATCCGCCTTTCTCTCTGTCTTATTTTGTCGCATTATTGCCCCCTTATGATAATCAGCTTTCACATATTTTGCAAGGCCGCGTCCCTGTGGAAAACGCAAAAAATCCCCCGCAGGAACACGTTTCCTGCGGGGGATTTTTCCCGTTCAGATTGCCGGGCTGTCCACGGAGCTTTCCGGTTCCGCCCCGGCAGCAAATTGTCCAGCCTTTGCGGCCGCGTACTTAATGCCCTCCCCGTCCGCTCCGGTGTTCTCCGCCCGGCTCTTGTCCACAATGCGGGCTAAGACGATGGAGACCGCCGTGCCGATGGGGGTAAATACCACCGTCCAACACGCCAGGGCGCCGGTGTACTGATATTTGATACTCAGAACCGCCAGGACAAAGCCCCCGGCCAGCCCCACGAACAGCAGCAGCACCAGCAGGACGGCCAGACAGTTGGTAAAGCCCAGCCGCCCCAGGAGAGCAGAAAGGCCGCCCGTTTGAGGGGCTAACCTCTTCCCGCTTCCCATCAGGCCAGCCCGTGTGTCTGTGCAAACCGGAACAGCACGACGATCAGCTGCTCCCGGGTGGTCAGGTCCTGCCACATGTAGTTGGGCAGCCCGTTGATCGTCGTGCCATTCCCGGCGATCAGACCGGTTTCCGTGGCCCACTTCCGCGCCGCTTCGCTGTAATCGCCGCAGTCGTTGTCCTGAAGCTCCTTCCGGTAAGCGGTCATGGCCTCCCGGAACATCTGATTGAATTTCTCCTGATCCATGTCGTCCTCCTCTGCCTTACCGGCGTAGTCAGGGAGGCAGTAGCCCCGGATGTACCGGCCATTCACGGCCAGCGTCCGCCTGGCTACCGCCTCCCCCTTGTTCCCTTCGATCACGGTGATGGTGCTGCCTGCTACCTTCTCCACAATGCCCACATGGTTGGGGGCGGCGGTGCAGTCCGTGGTGGCGTAGTTAGAGCCGTCCTTCCAGTAGTACATGATGATGTCTCCCGGCTCCGGCCGGTATGCGTCGTTCTCCTCCCATCGGCCGGCGGCCTGGTACAGCTCGATCATCTTCGAGCAGGAGCACTCACCGAAGATGATGTCATGGAGTCCCGCGGCCATCCCGGCGGCGGTAACAGTGGTCGCGCACCACTCATCGTCGTACTGAACGGCGTACCCCCTGGGGAGGGGCCGCTGGGTGTTGTAGAGGTCGATAATCTCCCGGTGCTTGCCGCTGGCCTCGCTCCAGCCCAGCCAGCCCCGCATGACCTCTACGACTTTATTCCGCAGTGCCAGCTCCGTCATGCTTGTCACCCCCGTCCATGGCGTCCTGAATCCGCTGGCTCTGGGTGCCGAAATAGAACGCGATAATGACCGCGTAGATGGTCATGAAGTCCTGGCTGATCTGATTGGTGCAGGCCATATAGGCAAACACCGCCGTCAGGGCCAGGGTGACGATGCTCTTGACGGACATGAGCGCGGCCAGGCGCTTGGTGATTTTCTCGTTCATGCTACATCCTCCTTTACTCGTCGAACAGGTTGTGAATCCCCTGTTCCGCTAAAAAGTCCTTCTGCTCGTGCTTCACGTTTGCGGCATACTCCAAAGCCGCCTCCATGTCTCCGTTGGTGTGGCCTCGCTGCATGGCGTGGGCAGTGGCCTCCCCCAGGGCGATGGAGGCCCGCGTACTTTTCACCAGCAGCACCATGAGCTTCTGCTGTGCTTGGTTTCGCTCCTCCTGGTCCTTGTCCTTGGCGTCGATGCGCTTCTTCAAAAACCAAGTGACCATCCCCATCACGGCCGATGGGATGCCCATGGCGGCAACGAGCGCCACCGCCATATCCCCAACATCAATCTGTACCATTGGAATCACCCCCTTTCAGCCGGGTCGCTCCTCCAAAGAGCTGCCTGTAATGTTCGTCCGCGGCAGCAAGTTCGTCCTCTCCGAAGGCGGCTCCGAGTTCACCAAGGCGCAGGTTCATGGCCCGGATAATGGCGTTCTGTTCCTCTGCAAGGGCGCAAAGGCACTCGATGATCTGGAAACTGCTCACAGCCCATCCCCCTTATCAGGAATCCCGGGCCCCGATCAGCCCGGCAATATGCTGAAGGTCTTCGACCGGCGCATTGAAAAACGCATGGTCCCAAAGCCACCAGTCCTTGTGCTCCGGCCGCCGGTATTTCTGGCACAGGCGGTCGTTCCACACCTTGTCCCACCGGGCCTGATAGCCACTATCGCGGCGCTCCAGGCAGGCCGTGATGGCGCCCACCAGGCGTCCCCGAACCTCGCCCTGTCCGTCGTCGTCCCGGCTGAAGAAGTCGTAGGCGTCCTGACTCGTCGTGGTGCAGACTGCCTCTCCGCGCCAAAACAAAAGGCCATCCTGCTCCTCCAGGACAGCCCCCCAAGGGATATTCACATTGTGTTCCAGGATGGATGTAAAGCGTGCCCGCTTCCGTGCGATATACCGCCCCATTACTCTGTCACCTCCGACCACTGCCACATGCCCGGTGTCCCGGGGGTCCAGACGCAGGCCTGCATGGCCTGGTTGCACAGGTAGGCCTTACCGCCGTAGCTGTAATACTTTCCCTGTTCACAATCCATCCCATACACCCACGGGATCGGGTCTTCTTTTGTGCCTGCGTGGGTCTGGTCGATGGGCCGGTAGATCGCCAGCATCCCCTCGCCGTGCGGGGGCTGATGCTTCTGTGGCGTCACATTCTGCACTACCCGATAGAGTTTTCCGCCATCGTTGAGGATGGTGTCCTTTGGCAACTCCTTCCCGGCTTTCAGCGCCTCTTCCCAGGTCAGGAACAAGTCCGGCATCTCCAGCGCCTGGGCGTCTGTAATGCTGGTGGAGGTCTGCACATACAGCTTGGCCGCCACCTGCATCTGCCCGGTCATTTTGGCCGAGCGTGCGGTAGCGTCCCTGGCCTCCGTCAGTTCCATCCCCGCGTCCGTCTCCTCCAGAACAACGGTGGCTTCCGCTCCGTCCAGCTCCGGCCGGCCCAGAATGTGGTACACCACACCGCCATAAACAATGCCCGGGGCTTCCGAAGCCTCCGGGCACAGGTTGTAACAGCCGTTGTCCGCTTTTCTGATGTAGGTGGGGGCCTCGGTCATGCCAAGGCTCTCTCCGCTGTTGGCTTTGATGATTTTGAACATAGCGCACCTCCAAACATAGCGTAGGCCAGCCGCTCCAGGCGGAGCAGCCGCCCGTGGTCGTCAAAGTTTTTGTAATAGGATCGCTGGGATTGCATGAACTCCGCTGCATCAGCCAGCGTACGCCGGCCGGCGGCAATTTCCCGCTGAAACATGCGCAGCTTCCTCCGGCTCCGCTTGATACCGTCCCGGCAGCCGTTCAGGATCACCCGCCCTGTCTCCGACAAAGTGAAGCGCACCTTACAGAAGCGGAACGGCCTGCTGAGTGGGATAATTTTGCACTTGCGCTTGTTGACCCGAATGCCCAGGGCCTCAAACCGGCGCACCACCTCCCGGGCCACCTTCTTCAGCGCCTCGATGTCCGGCAGAACGATATAGTAATCGTCCATGTAGTGGCCGGCCACATGGACGCCGGCCTGGCACTTGATCCAGTTGTCAATGCTGCTGGGAAGCGCCACCATCTCCTGCTGGGACGGCTCCACACCCAGCGGCATACCCCGCCCCGGCACAGGGCACGGGGATGTGGCGATGATCTTGTCGGCCAGGTCCCGCAGGCCCGGGTCAAGGATCAGCTGCTGGTGCCGCTGGTAGATCGCCTTGTGCGGGGCGTTGGGGAAAAATCCCTTCAGGTCAAGGAGAAACACAGCCCCGGCCCGGCCGAACCGTCGATAGTGCCACCGCAGCTGTTCAGCCAGTCGGTGATAGGCCCAGTGCAGGCCCTTCTTCTTTTGGGAGGCCCCGTTGTCGTAGATCATACTGGGGTTATACAGCGGGATCAGCGCCTCGTTGCACAGGACTTTGTGGATTTGCCGGTCCGTAATGTGCGGGGCGTCGATGGGCCGCACCTTGCCCCGTTCCCGCAGGGTGAAATGGTTGCACTTCATGGGCTTCCACGTTCCCGACAGGATTTCCCGTCTCCGGCGGGCCGTCCCGGAAAACAGATGGTTTTCAAAGTTCTGCGTACTCTGTTTCCAGCGCACCCCATTACAGCATTTCAGCCCATAAAAGAACATCTTCCGATAGGTGAAGACATCCTGAAGGTCACCGACCGCTGCACTCCTAGCGATTTGCCGTGCCTGCCGCTTTGCCTTCCTGCGCTGGTATCGTGCCTCGCGGCGTTCCTCGCTTGTCATATAGTTATTCGCACCTCCGTACAGATGTGGTGTAGGATGCCGTCTAATCTGCTTTGCCCCGGCACATGAAACGGGGGTAGGCATATCGCCCCGCCATGCAAGCAGCGTCCGTGCAAGGGCATCAGAGGGCAGTTTTAGGGATTTACACCCAGGGAAGCATTTCTCCTTTTGCGTGGGTCGTCTTTCGCTTTCGCTACTCCATGTGACCCCGCAGCGCAAAATCCGGCCACGACGCCAGCCGACCAGGAAGCATTGTTATTGTTGTTGGAGCCGTCGGTGTTGGTATTGCAGAAGTTTTCGTTGTTGTTGTAATTAGGCGAGCGCCGCCACCACCACACGGCCCGAAGGGCCGAAACACCGGACGCGGGATTATCAGAAATACACCCAATCGTGCAAAGCACTATTTCTTCTGACTCATGCTTTTCAGCTGCCCCTTCAGCAGCTCGTTCTCTCGGTCGATCAGCTCGCCCAGGCTGTCCGCCATCCTGTCCAGCTTGGCCGTGGCCTCCGCCGGCGGAAGGGTCTTGCCCTTGGCGTCCGTGAAACACCCCTGGGGATTGCGGTTCATCAGGCGGTAGCACTTGGAGAGCCGCACGTCCAGGGCCATAAGGGCGGCCCTGGCCTCCAGGAGGTGCGCCCTGCGTAGCTCCACCCGCTGGGGATCAGACGGGAAAATGCTGTTTGCCTTTTCGGCGTGATCCTCTACCTCTCCGGCCAGGTTGGCGATTGCCTCGGCCATCAGCCGGGAATATCGGGCGGACAGCCTTGTGAGGAAATCTATGGTTTCATCATAGATTTGGCTCGCCACGTTCACGAACTCGGCCTTGCTGGTGCTGCGTTTTGATTTGAGTACCGACATAGCTATTCCTCTGCTTTTTCAAGTTTGATGGGTCCTCGTTCTCTCTCCACCTCCTCCAGGTGCCGGAGCAGGACATACTCGATGTAATTCGTCACAGAACGGTGCTCGTTTGTCGCCAGGGTCCCGATTTTGTCAAAGACTTCCTCGGACAGCCGGAGCGTGAACACCTTCTTGTTCGTCGCCATAAAATACCCCCAGACTGATTGATATAGAGATATTTTATGGTGTTTTCTGTCCTGTGTATGCGCTCAAAGAACAGGCAAGTGATAGCACTTTTCCAGAAACCCGATTTTTCAAAAATAGCGTCGGCGCTTACGCGCCGATTATATTCTGTTTTCCTTCGCCGGAGCTGGTGCTCCTGTCGGTGGGACCGCCCCCTTGCAGGGGCGGAATGGGGACTGGATAGCTCTGCGGAGGATTAGGCAGCAAAGCCGGCCACGACGCCAGCCGACCAGGAAGCATAGTTACTGGTGCCGGAGCCGCCGGTGTCGGTAGTGCAGAAGTAGCCGGTGTTGGAGTCATAAGGCGAGCGCCGCCACCACCACACGGCCGTCCCCGTAGACGAATGTCTGTACGCTACCTTCGAGTTCCCGGATTTCCAGTAGTCATACTGTTTCTGGCTGTTCTGCTCGTACTGGTTAGCATAGCTTCGGCTGCCCTGTACCTCGAACTCCGCAAAGAGCCATAGCCAGTCCGTGGTGGCTGTGACATCCCCGGTGGCATTGCTGTTGCCATGGTTATCTGTGTACTTGGTGACCGACTTCATGACCGCTCTCAAATCGCTTGGCAGAGCTGCCAGCAGGGAATTTGCCGGCGGACTGCTGGGGCTTCCGCTGTTGCCCAGAAGGGTCGTCCTCATGTAGCAGCCGCTCCACCCGCGCGCATTGGTGCGGCTGGTGTTCATGTTGAAGTAGCCAGTGTTGGTCTGCTCGGTGCTGTACTGGCTGTCGCACAGTGCTACCAGCTTCCCACCGATCTTCCCCAGGGCGAAGTGGATGCGGTTGGCTCCCTCCTTTGCGCTGTTGTGATTAAAGCCCACGATAAAAGCGTCGATGGACAGATTGCTGAATGTGAAGTTGCCCACCTTGCCGTTGATCTTGATATTCTTAGTGTCTCCCACGCTCCACACGCTGGCCGCGTTTCCGGCGTCGCTGGCGGCCTTGATGGCGGCCCAAGTGTTGGAGTTCAGGGTGGTGCTGAAGACGTTCACCTTCACCGTACACGTCTTGTCGGCGGGGGCGTTGTGGTTGGTGCCGGCCGCAACCTTCACGGTGATGGTGGCGGTGCCGTAGGCCACGCCGGTCACGGTGATGTTGGTGCCGCTCACGCTCACGGTGGCTATGCCGGTGTTGTTGGAGGTGGCGGTGATCGCACCGTCGCCCGCCCTGGTGACCACAATCGTGCCCGTCTTGGTGGCGTTGGTGAGGGTCATGCTCGTCGGGTTCAGCGTCAGGCTTCCGGCAGCCTTTCCAATGCTCCAGCTCACGTTCTTGGCGGCGGTGCTGCCTCCGCTCCAACAGTAATTGCTGGTAGGCGTAAAGGTGGCCTGGTAAGTACCGGCGTTGGTGCCCTGGGTGGTGCCGCCCAGGGTCATTTTCCCGCTGTCATAGTTCGCCCACTGTGGGCTCTGAGCGCTGCCGGTGTAGGTCAGCGTCCCGGTCTGGCTTGGCACCGTACTGATGGTCGCTCGGCCAATGCTCCAGACCGCCTCCTTGGCTCCCGTTCCGCCGTCGTTCCACTGATAGTTGGCCGTCGGGGTGAACGTAGCGGTATGGCTGCCGGCGTCGGTGGCGCTCTGCTCCCCGCCGATGGTCAGTTTGTCAGTGTCGTAGCCATTCCAGGTCGGACTCTGGGCGCTGCCGGTATAGATCAGGCTGCCGCTCTGAGTGGGCACAGCGGAGATGGATGCCCGGCCGATGCGCCAGGTGACGGTCTTGGCCTCGTTCCCGCCTCCAGACCAAGTATAGCCTTCCTTTGGGGTGAAGGTCGCCTGGTATTCGCCGGCGTTGGTGCCGGAGGTCTGCCCGCCCAGGGTGAGGGTTTCTGGGTTGTAACTGTTCCACGACGGGCTCTGCGGACTACCTGTGTAGGTGAGGCTTCCACTTTGGGACGGGATGGCATCGATTGTATGCGCCAAGGCCGTGATAGCATCCAGGGCATCATCCGCTGCCCGCTGGGCGTCCGCAGCCGCCTGTGCTGCTGCGTCCATAGCCCCCTGAAGGTTGGTGGACCCCAGCCCCTTGTTGTCCGTGTACCCGATGTCGTGCGCCTTGGTCCCGTGGGGGTTCCCCTCGGTGATCTGGCTGTGGTCATAGGCCGCCTTGCCTCGGTCGCCCCGGTAGGCGGTGCTGGAGGTCTCGCCCAGGGCCAAGTCACTCCCGATGGCCACATACACCGTCCCGCTCCAGCGGTAGGTGATGTTGGTCTCCACGTCCACATAGATTTTTCCGCTCTCCGGCGTGATCTGGCTCTGGTGGCCCAGGTCGGTATAAAAGGCCCCCTCGTGGTAGTAACCCTCCACCACGTCGTCCACATACCCCGGCAGCTGACTGGCCGGCACCTTCCCCGCCTCGTCCAGCTCCGCCAGGCCGTGGGGCGAGCCGACGGGCAGCTGCTTCACCGGCACCTTGCCGTTATCGTCCAGCCCTGCCACGCCGCCGGCCGTCCCCACCGGCAGCTGGTCCGCGTCCATCTTGCCGCTCTCGCTCAGGTCCGCCTTCTTGGCGAACAGCGCCGCGTGGGCGCCCTCGTCCGCCTCGTGCTCGCCCACCACCGCCGCCACGGCCTGCCCCAGTGTCTCCGCCGTCACTACCGCCGCCGCGTCGACATTCACCGTCAGGCTTCCCTGGTTGGAGAAGGCCAGCAGCCCGTAGAACGTGTACACAAAGTCCGGCATGTCCGCCTTGCTGGGGATTTCCACGCCGATGTCCGTGTCCGTCTGGAACAGGGCGATCATCTTCTCGTCCTCGCCCTCCAGCCTAGCCCACACGCCGAACTGGTTCAGGCTGTACCCCGCCTCGCTTTGGGGCGTCACCTGGAGCTTCAGCCGCTGCCCCTTGTCCACCGGTGTGTTGGAAATAATGCTGGCTGTCTGCTTCTCATTCACCAGGGCCGCCTGCGCCAGCATGGCTGCCGGGTCCACCCGGCCCTGTCCCGCCGCCGCCCGGGTGACGGTCAGGGTCTTTCCCTCCACCCACCGGGTCAGCAGGTCGTTTCCGTTGTTGGTGATTATTCCGATCCAGGCCATAGTGCCTCCTCCTTCTGTTCTGTTGTGCCGTACTCCGTCAAAATGCCACCCACGCACGCCGCCAGGGCGAAGGCTGTCGCCGTCCCCTTCCGGTCGTCCGGGCTTGGGTTCACCCGCATGGTGGTACAGCTCTCCACAAGCTCTCCGCCCACATAGGCCGCAAAGCCCCACCCCGTGGCCGTGCCGCCCGCGTCGTAGTATTCCACCTCTTCCAGGTGGGAGCTGAACCGCTTGGCCGCCGCCAGCCGCCGCTCCACCTCCGCCATGGACATGGCCGCGAACTTCTCCTGCTCCTCCACGGTCATGATGTTGACCCGCAGCCGGAAGTAGCCGGGCTTCCCCCCGTACTCGTACCACTCCTCCACCGTGGACCCCGGGTAGATGGCGTCCGCCTGGGCCTTCACCGCCGCGGCCGTCCCCATGGTCCGCCGGATGGTCAGCGCCGTCTGCACGATCCGCCGCTTCTGCTCCAGGTCGTACTCCGGGTCGTACCAGTCGATCTTCCAGCTCACCGCCAGCGCGTCCAGCACCGCCTCGCTCACCGTGTCGATGGCCGTGTAGATTTGGCTCCCGTCGATAAAGCCCATAGTCTGCCGGTGCAGGTCCAGCACCGCCCGGGACAGGGCCTCCACCCACGGCTGCTTCTGTAAGACCCGCGGCACCCCGTCCCGGAGTTCCGCGTCCAGCAGGCTCTTAATCATCCTCCAGCCCTCCATAGTCGGCGGTGGCCCCCGTGCACTTGGGCAGCTCGTTCTTTTCCACCACCGTGTCCGCTGGGGCCGTCAGCTTCACCCGCTTTGCGCCCGCCTCCCGCACCCGGGCGATCAGCTCCGTGGGGTTGATGTCCCGCCCCAGCTTCCGCTGCCAGGTCTGGAACTCCTCCACCGCCGCGCTCACCCGGCTCTGGATTTCGCTCACCGATTTCTGGTCGCTGGACCCGATCCAGTAGGTGAGGGAGATGGCGTACTCCACCTCCTCCGGGGCCTTGCAGTTCACTTGGTCGCACAGCGGCCGCATGCTCTCTCCGCTCATGTACGCCTTCATCTCCGCCAGCTCCGTGGGGTTTGGCAGCCGCAGGCCCTCCTCGTCCTGGATCACGAAGTAGATGTCCACCTGGTTGGGCTGCGGGCTGTCCGTCCGCACGTCCGCCACGTCCCCCCGCCACTCCCGGGCGTAATATTCGTAGGCATCCCGCGGCCCCGCGCAGCTGTAAACGCTGGGGGAGAGATAAATCCGCCTCGTCAGGCTGTCGTCGTCCTCCGTGTCCAGCCCGCCCGTGCTCTCCGTGGTGTTGCTCACGCCGGCGATGTAGGGGATGGGGTCCACCAGGATTTTGATGGCCCCGGCCAGCAGGCCGGCGCTGCCCGCGCCCGCCTCCTCCGCCTGCACCACCACGTCGGCGTACAGGTCCCCCGCCGCGATCTCCGCGTAGTCCAGCGTGTTGAAATACTTCCCGTCCTCCGTCTTTACCCGCGTCCCCGCCGGGATGGCCGTCACCGTCCCCCGGGCCTCGGACAGGGTAAAGCGTTCCGTGGCCGTGGCCCGGGTCGGCTCCTTCCGGCTCACGCCCACCAGGGCGCCCAGCGCGTCCAGGGCCTCCCCGGTGGAGGTCTTCAGCAGCTCCATCCGCCCCTTGGTGTCCGCGTACTGCATGGTCTGGTATTCCATGGCCGCAAACGCCTTGATCAGCAGGTTCAGCGGGTCCGCCGCCCCCAGCTCCGGCTCCTTGCCGGTGATCTCCCGGTAGTACCGTGTGTAAAGGGCGCGCAGCTGCTCCTCCGTCTCCCGCAGCGTCATGTTCTCGATGAAGTTCAGCTCCGGGCAGTTGGCCAGTTCACTGATGTTAGACAAGCTCGACCACCACCTTTGGGATCATCATTCCGTCGGCGGCCTTGTCCGCCGTCCATTCCACCCGAGCCACCTTGGCCCTGGGTTCGTACCGTTCCGTCTTCCGCACATACTCGGCCACCAGCAGCGCCTGGGCGTTTTCCTGCGGCCCGTCGATGATACTGCCGTCAATGCCGAACTCCCGGTCCAGTGCCTGCTCTCCCGCCACGGTGCCGTACAGCACCTGCAGGTTCCGCAGCACCTCCGCCGCCGTGCTCTCGTCCGCCTTTCCCGGCTGAATGTCGATCACCGCGTCTCCCGTGCTCAACATGCCTCCTCACCCCCTACAAATACTCCTCGATGGTCAGCGTCACCTTGCACTCCACCAGCGCCCCGCTGTGCAGCACCGCCGCCCACTCGTCGCTCACGTCCGTGATCTTGAACGGGTAGGAGGAGATGGGCGCGTTTCCCACGATGAAGTAGTCCGCCACGCCTTTTTCCGCGCAGCTCTGAAAGTGCTCCAACGTGCTCCGCGGGCTTGCCCCGTCCTGTGCCCGCAGCAGCAGGTCAAAGCTGTATGACTTCAGCTTCGGGGCGATCCACTGGCTCCGCGCCTTGGCTCCCGTCCGGTCGTGGGTGGCCCAGTCGCTCCCGCTCTGCCCCTTCAGGTTGCTGGGGGTAAAGATACGCCGGTCGCTCACCGTGAACGTCCGGCCCATGAAACTGCCGATTGCCATTGTCTCTCCCCCTTACTTCGGCGGCGTCGTGCTGCCGCCCAGGCTGTCCGTGTGGGTGTGGTGGATCAGGCTGATCCCCTGGATGGTCACGTCCCCCGTCCCGGCCTCGGCGTTGATCTCCGGGGCCGTCAGTTCGATCTTGGTGGGACTGGTAATGCTCACGTCCCCCGCCTCGTTCACGGTGATCACCGCGCCGTTCAGGGTTATCTTGGCCTCGCCGCCGCTCACCTCGATCTCCAGCCCCTCCTGGCCCTCCAGGGAGAACTTGCCGCCGGCGCTGACGCCGAATGCACCTCCGGCCTCTGCGCTGACCGCGCCCCCGGCCTCCAGGCTCACCGTCGTGCCCGCTGCGATCCCCACGCCCGTCTTGGCGTTCAGGCTCACGCTGGCCCCGCTGCTGCTCACCTGTATCTGGCCGCCGCCCACCAGGCTGATGGGGCCTTTCGCCTCGTCGTAGATTTCGCCGTTGCAGGTGCGCCCCGTCCGCTTGTCCACGTACTGGGTATAGACCCCTGTGTTCTCGTCGTACCGGTCGTAGGCCTGCCCCTTCCGACTGGCGTATTCCTTCCGGTACAGCCCCTGGTAGCCCTCCGCCGGTGCGTTGGTCTTGTTCCACACCGTCCCCGTGGTGGTGGCCGCCGCCAGCCCGCTGCTGGTGTGGGTCACGCTCACGATCTGGCCCACCGTGGGCATTTTGTATTCGCCGTTGCTCATGGCGTTGATCTTCCGGGTCACGCTCCGCCCCCGGTCAAAGTAGGTCACCTCATAGGTGCCCGCCGCGTAGTCGATGGAACTGACCCGCCCCGTCCGGTTGGTGCTCGCCATGGCCTCACCCCTTCTGTGTGATCTCCGTGCAGTAGCTGGCCGGGACCCAGCCTGTCACGTTCTTTCCCACCGGCAGCTTCCCGCACCGGTCCGCCGTGTTGGTCATGCGGTATCGCCCCCGGATCAGAATGCCGTCGTAGAAGTAGTACGTCCCGCTCTTGTGGCAGGCCGGGCTTTCCGACGTGCTGGCCACGTAAAACGGCGCGTTGGTCAGCGTCACCGCCGCCCCCGCCGTGGCCCCCGCTGCCGAGCTGGCCGCGTTTGCCGCCGGGCTGGTGGTGGAGTAGCTGCTGTCGTAGGTCTCGCCGCTCTCCCCGCTGTCCTCGTGGTGCTCGATCTGGCCGCCCACCTGCCAGGCGTAAAACGGCGTGCCCACCCCGCTGCACTCGAAGTCCGAGGTGAACCCGCTCTTGCTCACCTTGTGGGTCACCTTGTCCACAAAGTATTTTCCGTCCAGCTGGCCGTACCCGGCGATCTCAATGCAGTTGCCCGCGCTCACCTGCCACTCCCCGTCCACCCCGAACTTCAGCTTCACCGTCCCGTGGTTGGCGTTGTTCAGCTCCGCCACCAGCTGCAGGCTGGCGTCGTACACGCTGGTGGCCCGGCGGTTCACGCTCTTGGTGTGGGTCCCGCCGCCCACGCTGCACACGATGTCGATGTCCTTGTCCGCGTCCGTGTAGTTGAAGTAGCCGCCGGTGTATGTGCCGGACAATGTGGTGTCCCATCCGAAGCTCCCCGGCCGGATGTCCGTGCGGTGAAAGGTCTTCACCGCCGGCTTGGCCTTGTACTTCTCCCGGTCATAGACCCACAGCCGCCGGGCGTACACCTTCAGGATCAGGCCGTAGTTCCTGCACAGGGTGTTGTAGTAGCTGCTGTCCGTTCCGTCCTGCTCGTCGCACTCGATGTCGTAGTCGTCCGCGTCGTAGGTGAAGCCCAGTCCGTACCGCGCCGCGATGGTGGCCCCGATCCGCTGGATGGTGGTGTTTTTCCAGATGGCCTCCCGCTCCAGCTCGGAAAAGTCGCTGTCGCTGGGCTTGCTCACGCCTCCCAGCTGCAGCGTGGTGGGCGCGTCCGAAAAGCTCACGTCGTCCAGCACGAACAGGCCGCACTCGATCCTCCGGTGATCCCCCGGCCGCTCCCAGTCAAAGCCCAGGATTTTGGGCCGCAGGGTGGCTCCCTTGTCCGGCAGCCATCCGTTCAGCCATCCGCTGTCCTGGGCGTCCAGGGTGATGTCAATACTGTCGCTGTTGTCGGCCGCGTTGTCCACATAGGTCAGGCTCTCCACCAGCCCGGCGATCTCCTCTCCGGTCCCCGCGCCCGCGTCCTCGTCCACGCTCCCGCCGGTCTGTCCGCCCGTGTCCGTGGCCGGGTCCGCGCTCCTGCTTGCGTCCCCGGCGGAAAGCCCGATGTCCGCCGCGTCCACCCAGCCCGTCACGTTCTTGCCCACCGGCGTCTTTCCCACCCGGGACGGGGTGTTGGTGATCCGGTATCTCCCTCGGATCAGAATACCGTCGTACAGGTAGTAGGTCCCGGTCTTGGTGGCCGCCCGGCTCTTGGACGTGCTGGCCACATACAGCGGCGTGGCGTTCAGCGTCACCGCCGCCCCGGCCTTTGCGCCGCCGGGCGCGCCCCCGGCGGCAGCGGACGCGCCGGACCCCTGCGCCCCCTCCGCCGCCGCGGCTGTGCTCCCGCCTTCCTCCGCCGCGGCCTTGACCGCCGCGGAGTAGGCTGTCTTCCGGTATTCCACCGAAAGGTCAATGCTTCTGGTCTTAATCATAGCTCGCCTCGTATTTCCACGGCGGCAGCCCGCCGTCCCGCGCCTCTTCCAGGGCCGGGGTGTTCAGCTCCACCCCGGCCTGGAATACAAAGGTGCCGATGTGCGCCCGGTTGGCCTCCATCAGCGCGTCGGCGCGGTATTCGCTTCCGTACACCGCTTTGGCGATGGCGTCCCAGGTGTCGCCGCTCTTGGTGATGTATGCCATGTCCGCCTCCTCAATAGGCCGTGCGGGCCTGCTTGCGCTGCATTTGCAGATACCAAGCCTCAAACTGCGCCTTGGCCTCCGCCAGGGCCTCGTCGATCACGCTCCGGTCCGCGTTGCCCTGAATGATGATCTGCGGGGCGAAGGTGAAGTCACCGCCGCCTCCGCCCGGGTTCTCCCGCTCCGGCAGCTCCTTCAGCTCCACCGGCTTCACGCCCAGCATGCGCCCGGCCATGGCCCACGTGCGCAGGTTGTCCTGCCGCACCGCCCGCTGGAAGCTGATCACCGCCTCTGTCCCGGCCTCACCCGCGATACTCGGCCCCGTGGTAAAGCCGCCCTTGGCCAGCATGGGGATTTCCGGGATATTGATGGAGAACTTCTTCCCGCCGATCAGGGGCACCCAGTCCGGGATGTCCAGCCCCAGGCCGTTGATCCCGCGGATCGCCTGGTTAATCAGGGAGATCACCGCGTTGATGGGCGTCTTGAACAGCGCCCCCAGCGTCTCGAAGATACCGCCGAAAATGTCCTTCACGCCCTGCCAGGCCTGCTCCCAGTTGCCCGTGAATACGCCGGTGATGAAGGTGATGATCCCCTCGAAGATGGCCTTCACGCCCGCGATGGCGTCGCTGATCCCCTGGGAGAATACCGAGATCGCCGCCAGCACCGCCGGGATCACCACCTGGCCGATGTTCAGCAGCACCGTGATCACCGTCCGGATGATGGGCAGCACCATCTGAAGCGCCTGCCCGATGATCTGCGCCACGGTCATGACCGCCGTTCCGATCCCGCTGATGATGGTGGAGATGTACGGCGCCGCCGTCTGGATGGTTTGCAGGATGACCGGCACCACCGTTTGGGTGATGAAGGTGAAAATGCTCTCGATGATGGGCTTCACCGTCGTGTTGGCGAAGGTCACCACCTGGCCCACCACGCTCATGATGGACTGCAGCACCGTCACGATCCCGTCAAAGGCTCCCGCCGCCGCCTCGTTCCCGGCGAAGATACCGCCGTCTCCAAACAGCATGTCCCGGAAGCCCGACAGCGCGTTGGCCACGCCGCCGTCCACAAACAGCCCACTGATGAACTCGCCCACGCCGGACAGCGTGCTCACGAACTTGTCAAAGACCGCAAGCCCCGTATCTCCGAACACGCTGCCCACGATGTTCCGAATGCCTTCCAGGTTGTCCCCCAGAATGCTGACCACCGCGATGATGGACGAGATCACGCCCACAATGGGCAGTGCGCCGGACAGCAGGCTTCCAAAGCCCCCGGCGATTGGTCCCCAAATGCTGCTCAACAGGCCCGCTCCGGCGCCGGCGATCTTTCCCGCGCCGGAGCCTGCGATCCGTCCGGCCGCTCCGGTCACGGCCCCTCCGGCCCGCCCCAGCATACCGGACAGACCCTGCCGCATGACGCTTCCCTGGATGATGGCCGCCGCGCCCACGCCCGCCGCTCTCTGCCGCAGCGGCATGGTCGTCCGGTTCAGCCATCCGGTGACGGCTCCTCCGGCCCTTGTGTTCCCGATGGCCGTCCCCAGGCCTCCCACTCCGGCGGAGACGCCGCCCATCCACTGGCCCAGCCGGCTGTTCGCCGCCGCGCCGCGCACCACGCTCCCGGCGCTGGTGTAGCCGGACAGCAGCCCCGGCGTGCCCGCCGCCGCGGACAAAAGCCCCGTTGTGCCCGCGATCCCGTTGCCCGAGATCAGGCTGGAGATGGTGGCGCCCAGGGTGGCCCGCAGTCCGTTGTTTCCTACCGCGCCCCGGAAGGAGCCGGCCAGTCCCGCTCCCGCGGCCGCCGTCCTCTGTCCTCCGGTGAACAGGCTCTTCAGGCCGCCCCAAATTCCGCCGCGCCTTCCGCCCTCTCCGGGGCCTCCGCCGCCGGCGCCGCTTCCGAACAGCACGCCGCCCGCTCCCCGGATCAGGCCCTCCGCCGCCGGGGCGAAGTGCATGCCCGCGAAGGCGGCCGCCAGTCCGCCGATCACCTTCACCACCTGGTCCCCGTGGTTCACCAGGTAGTCCAGGCCCGACTGGATATAGGGCAGCGCGTTGTTCAGGGCGTTGCCCAGCCGCTCCACGCCCTTGCTTGCCAGGGTCCCCAGGCTCTCCGCCAGCTTGTCCAGCTGTTCCGGGTTCGCCCGGATATTCTGGATGAAGTCGATCAGGGAGGTTCCGAGGGCCTTGTACGCCGGCAGGAACGCCTCGCCCACGTCCGCCTTCAGCGCCTGCACCGCGCTTGACAGCATGGTGCTGATGGCCTCTGGCGTCGTAGCCTTGATGATGAACTCGTGCTCCATGCTCCCGGTCCACGCGCTCGGGTCGTTGACCGCCGCCAGCATTTCCTTCAGCAGGTCCAGGTTCTGCGTCACCTTCGCGCCGCCCTCGATGGCCCACTGGCCGAACAGGGCGTTCAGGGTGGACAGCTTCTCCTCCCCCGGCAGGTTCCCGATGGCCTCAAAGATGTTCAGCAGGGTCCCGGTCCCGTCCACCTGCATGGCCTTCGCCACGCCCTCGGCCGTCATGCCCAGCCGCGCGAAGGCCTGCTGCTGCTTGGCTGTCGCCATGCTGCCCTTGTTGATGTTGGTGTAAATCCGCTTGACGGTGGTGCCCGTCACGTCCGCGCTCACGCCCATGGCCTGCATGCTGGCCGCGATGGCCGCCGTGGCCTTGGGGTCCACGCCGGTGATCTGGCCCATGGAGGCCGCCTCGTTCACGCTCTCCGCGATCTCCGCCGCCGTGGTGGCGTAGTTGTTGCCCAGGTAGTTGATCACGTCCGCGATCTCCATGACCTGGTCGTGGTTCATGTTGAAGGACTGCTCCCACTTGGCGGCCCAGTTGCCCGCCTGGTCGGCGGAGATGTCCATGGCCGTGCCCCACATGGCCACGTCCTTCAGGAAGTCCGTCTGCGTCAGGTCCTCAAAGCTCTTGCCCGACTGTCCCGCCGCGGCCGCCAGCCGCGTCAGGTCCTCGAAGGTGTAGGGGATCTGCGTGCTCAGGTCCTTCAGGCTGTCCACCATGGTCTCGTAGTTCTGCGCGTAGGTCTTTCCGTTGGCGGCCAGCTTGTCGCTGATCTTCCCGGTCTCGTCCGCCATTCCGTCCACGACCTTCACCACGTCGGCCATGTAGTTTTCAAACTTCGCCGCTTCCTTGGTGCAGCTTGCGATGGCCGCCACGCTCCCCGCCGCCAGCGAGGACATGGCCGCAAGGCCTGCCGTGCCCAGGGCGCCCAGGCTCCTGGAGAAGCTGCTGATCTGGTTTCTCGCCCCGGTCAGCGTCGCCGTCAGGCTCTTGTCCATCTTTCCGGCGATCTTGATAGCAAGCTCCAGCTCCTTCTGCTTTGCCATTCCCCGGTTCTCCTCCTCTCTGCGTCCCCTGGGTCACTTCTTCCGGCGCGCCCGCTCCAGCTCCTCCGCCACCTCGTTGTTCAGCTCCAGAAATTCCCGCACCGGCATTTTCAGATAGAACTCCATGCTGGTCATAGTGGCCTGGCTCAACCGGATGGCCGCCTTCCGCAGGGCCTTCGCCCCGCCCTTTACCCGAAAAAATCCCCGTCGTTGACCGCGTTCTTCAGCTTCAGCAGCTCGTACAGGGGCAGACTCGTGAAGAAGTCTTCGGGAATGCCTGTGGCCATGGAGGCGATCACGCAGGCGTACAGGTAGTTGGTGGCGTTCTCCGTCACCACAAAACCCTCCCGGGCCAGCCGGTTTTCCGCCTCGCTCTCGTTCAGGCTGTTCAGGTCCGCGATGGCGTTCAGGTCGATCTCCTGGTACACCTTGCCCTTGTAGTCCCTGGGCTTCTCCAGCTTCATCACGTGGTGCTCCGTGACGGCCTCCACGTTCAGATAGCCCCGCACGGCGGCCGCCACCCGTTTCATCACGCCCCGGGGCATGAGCTTGAAAAACTCCACCGGCAGCTCCGTGGCCTTGGTGGCCATGGTCCGGGCAAAGGCCGTGGTGGTCTCGCACAGCACCGCCGCCGCCACCTCCTGCTCTCCGAACAGCTGCCGCTGGGCGTCGATGGCGTCCTGGATGGTCAGCTTTTCAAGCCCTGTCAGGTCGATCTCCTGGTACTCCGTGTTCTCGAACACATAGGGCTTCTCCAGCTTCACCGCGATCCGCTCCACGGTCTCCTGGTCCTCTTTCCCGGCGGTCTCCTCCGGGCTGCTGGTCTTGATCTCGTCTGTCATGGTGCAAAACTCCTTCCGTCGTTCAAATGATCCGCATGTTGTGCAAAAGCACGGCCCGCCCGCTTTTTTTGCGGGCAGGCCGTGCCTCTCGGGCCAGGTCAGATCAGCTCGTTCACGCCCGCCAGCATGTCCACGCCGTTGACCTTGTAGACGCCGTTGAGCTTGTCCGCCTCCAGCAGCACGGAGCCGTCCACCTCCACCATGATGTAGGTCAGCTCCAGCGTGACGGTGGCCTCCATGGCCTCGCCCTTCTCAATCTTGCCGGGGTTGAACTTCTTCACCCGGCCCATCTCCACCACCCGCAGGCCCTTGAAGTTGTAGCCTCCGGTCTTGTCATACACCTGCTGGGCCGCCCGGAAGGTCAGGTTCACCGTGGACAGGGGAGAGAGCATGTCCATGGCGGAGCTGTACAGGGTGTTGAACTGGATTTCCTGCTCCATGCTCTCGAACTGGCCGATGGTGGGGCTGTCGATCTCGCCGCTCACGCCCACGCCGGACACGGTGCTGCTCTTCATGTTGATCTCCGGCAGCGTCACGGAGGCCGCCACGCCGATCATCTTCGTGCCGTCCACATAGGCGTTGTAGTCATTGATCTTCTCTGGGATGTAGTTGTTAGAAATCATATCTCGTTCCCTCCCTTGTTAGCCCAATGCCTCGGACAGGGCGTTGGGGTCAAACTCGATGATGTCCTCGATGTCCTCCGCCGGGGTGAACGGGGTGATGTACTGGTGGAAGGTGATCTTCCCGTCCAGCAGGTCCGTGGTGGTGTTCTCGTCCTCGTTGTAGGTGATCTCGTACCGGGCGCACACGCCCCGGGCCACAAAGCCGTTGCCCCGCACGTTCTCGCTGTCCACGATGGCCTCGATCAGCCGCTTGTTGGCCGGGCTGTCCACCTTCTGGAAGTAGGTGAGGATGAAGCTGTTTGCCGCCCAGTTCAAAAAGCGCCGCACGCTGAACCACCGGTCCTTGGGGTCGGTGTTCCCCGGGTAGGCCGCGGTGTTGTTTCCCCACAGGCGGAAGCCGTTCATGTTCAGCCAGGTGGCCACGCCGTAGCTGTTCACCACGTTGGCCTGCTCCTGGTCCAGCACCACCTCCGTGCCGTCCGGCAGACAGGCCGCCGAGATGGCGATGGTCTTGTTGCTGGGGCTGACGTTGGGGGTGTCGTCGTTCACCGCGTCCGTGTAGGCCGTCAGGGCCGCCGCTAGGATGGAGCCGCTGTAAACCACCTCGCCCACCTTGCCGTAGAGCCACACCGCGTAGGCGTTGGGGTCGCTCACCGCCTGGGCCTCCTTGGTGGTCTTCACGTCGGTGTACCGGGTCGCGCCGCCGGTGTCGCTCTTGATGTCCACTACGCACACCGCCTTGTACACGCTGTTGATGTCCTTGGTCTTGGCCTGCAGGGCGGCCGCCACCGTGGCATCCATGCTGTGCCGGGGCGCCACCAGAATGCCCGGGGTCATGCCCAGCAGGGGGTACACCTGCCGGATCACCTCCAGGCCGGTCTCCTTCCCGCCGGACACGTCCACGCCGCCCACGATGTCGGACGCCTTCACCTTGCTTGGGTCCAGCTGGCTCCCGCTCACGGTCAGGCTGGTGGCCTCGTCTCCCTTTCCGTCCGGGAGCACCACGATGTTCAGCGTGCCATCCTCGTTCCAGCTGGTGGTGTAGTCCTCGCCCGCCGTCAGGTCTGTGGTCCCGTCCGCCTTCACCACCAGCTTGTCCAGCAGCGCCCCCACCTTCTCCAGCACGGCCACGCCGTCGTTGATCTGAATGGGCGTGTCCTCAATGGCCGTGGTGTGCTTGGCCGGGTCCAGCACGTTGATCAGCACCATGGGCGCCACGCTCACCACGCTGAAGGCCGCGCTGATGGCCTCGCACAGGGTGTACTTGGCGAAGTCGGGCACATAGCCCACCGCCTCCACCGCTTCCTTGTAGCTGTGTACCAGCAGAGGCTTGTTCACCGCTCCCGCCGGGTCCGCCAGCATGTTCACCGGGGCCGTGCCCACGACCACCATCAGGCCCGCCGTGCCCTCGATGGGTGCCACCAGGCTGGTGGCTACCTCGCTGGTATATACGCCGTGTTTATAAGCCATACGTTCTCTTCCTCCTTACGAAATGGACTTGATCTTCCGGTACAGGATGGCCTGCGCCGTCCCAGCCTGCTCCAGCTTCCGCCGGGTCTCCGCGAACCGCTCCACCGGCACCACCAGCGCCCCCGCCTCGGGGTGCTTCTGGATAAAGGTCTTCAGCTCCTCCGGCAGCTCCCCGGCGTACACCGTGTACTGCTTGGCCACGCCCCGCACCGTGGGTCCGCAATAGACCTGCGACCCCCGCGCCCTGGGCTTCCGGGTTTCGGTCTTCTCCGCCTGGGTGGTCTCCTCCGCGGCCTGGGCCATGGTCTCCGCTTCCTTCTCGGTTCTTCTGCTGCTCATAACAGTTCCTCCAATTCTGTGTCCTGCGTCATGGCCGGCGCCGTGCAGACGAGGTTACACGCGCCGAAGTAGTAGGGGTGGGTGTCGTCGTTTTGCATGGCCCATGCGATGGGCTTCAGCACGGTGAAGCACCCGCCGAAATACGGCCTCGTGCACAGCCTCTGGACGATGTCCTCCTTGATGTTGGCCACGTCCTGGTAGCCGTCCCGCTCCAGCCCCTCGTCATAGGCGCAGATGATCAGCGAGAACTCCACCTCCTGCGGCCCGTCGTCGTTCTTGACCGTGCCGCCGGACATCCGCGCCACGATGTACGGGGCCGCCGCCGCGTCCGTGTCCACGTCCTCGTCGTTGCTCTCCGGCACCGGCAAATCCTGCTTGTAGACCTTCAGGGGCTTGCGCCCCTCCTGGCCGGTGTACTTCTTTCCCTGGAACAGCTCCTCCAGCATTTCCACCAGCGCGTCCTGGCACAGCTGCGGCGTCCGGCCGATCCCGGCCGCTTCCACCGCGCTTCGGTAGTCCTTCATGTCTTACCCCTTCCTCGCCTTGGCCCGGGCGGTCACCTTCTCGATCTGCTCCTCCAGCCGCTCCAGCAGGTAGTCCACCACGTCCTCCGCCACCAGGGGCCACACCGTGCTGTGCATGCCCGCCGCCGACGGCGCGCCCATGGTGATCAGCTTCTCCACCTGTCCGCTGCTGTTGGTCCAGCGCGGCCGTCCCTTGGCCGTGGTCCGGTGTCTGGAGCCGGACCCCAGCTGCCGCTGCACCATGCCCACGTGGCCGTTGCTGAACTCCACCAGAAAGCCCTTGCTGCCCGGCCCGATCTGTCTCTTATACACATCTCCGAGCCCACGAGACCGAGGCT
>ENA-OZFL01000188-OZFL01000188.1-human-gut-metagenome-genome-assembly--contig:-NODE-188-length-23853-cov-5.018111_pt1 | contig 23853 bp, 35 predicted proteins | sample MGYA00245108_ERZ653641 | MGnify/ENA primary metagenome ERZ653641 (study PRJEB26926, sample SAMN06165058) | human gut metagenome | biome: ENVO:00009003; feature: ENVO:2100002; material: ENVO:00002003... | reverse complement strand
ACGAGATCAGCCTCGGTCTCGTGGGCTCGGAGATGTGTATAAGAGACAGGTCGTGAACGATCCGGCGAAGCTGTGACTTCAAAACGTCGTGATTGATACGGTAAAAATACTTACTTATATCACACTTCAAGACCCAGCCGTCCGCCCCGAACTGCCTATAATAGCGTTGCATGAACGATTTCAGGCGGTCCAGGCCGAAGTGTGTCCCCTTGCCCTTCTGGCTGGCGTAGTTATCATAAACGAATGTTTTCGACAGTATAGGTTCCAGGACGTTGTCGCACAGGCTATGCTGAACGATTTTGTCTTTGAAGCCGTTATACATGATCAGCCGTTCCTTCGGTTCGTGTACCAGGAAATAGTTATAGGGCGACGGTTTGTATTTCCGGCTGGTCAGCATGAAGTGAAGAAACATGATGTTTTCAAGAACATTCGCTTCATAGCGGACGACGGCATATTTCCACCGCTTACCCTTACGCGCTTCCAGGTAGGCCGAATAAAGGCTGTTGAAGTCAGCCATGACCGCGAAGTCAGAAGGCGGGGTCTGTGCTTCTGTCTTCAAAAAATCCTCCTTGCCGCTTATAGTCTGGGCGTCGTAAAGCCGAAGCCCTCGCGTCGACAATCATGTGTTTACCCTGGCCTTTCCGGCGTCGGGAAGGATATGATCTCCTTTGTTGGGGTTCTCTGCTTTCAGGTTCGTCGCCTTACTCGGTCGCGCTTTCCACCAAATCCGGGCGAACGCCGTTGTTGCCATTCCAGGCATTGTTCCAGTTCAGACTGCCGTCGGAATTGACGTTCCGCACGTTGTTCGCGTTGTCGGCGTTCGGGGTGCAGATCATACCCTGAATATCATTAACCGTCCACCTGGGCTTCCGGCTTCGCGACCGTCGCTTCGGCCTTCTGGGCTTCGGCGGCGGTCTGTTCGGCCTTATGCCAGGCGGCGGCCATGAACTTAACGTCCAGGGTCAGCTTCGTCCAGTGTTCGAAGGTCCCCTGGTCAATGTAGCCGCGCTTCTTTGACAGTTCGATCAGAAACAGAAGTTTCTTGCAATCTGTCAGGGCGTTCCGCTGGAAGACCAGCCGGTCGGCCCGGTCCCGCTCCGTCAGGATCGGAAAGATTTCATTCGCGTCCACAAGGTTGTCCCGGATCGACAGAACGCGGTCCTGAATACGATTGACAATGGTGAAGCGGACCTTCTTCGGGAAGTACTTCGTGTTGTCGGTCAGGTCCAGGGTATAGTCGATCAGGTTCGCCGCAACGGGAAGGACATGAAGGGGACTTTCAGCCCCGTTCACCTTCCTTTGATGATTTCTTCGTGTTCCCATAGATACACCTTCGCTTTCTGATCTGCTCCACGGTTTCCCGCCGGCCGGAATAGTCGAAGCCATAGTCCCGAAGGACGACCGTCCGTTCCTCTCCTTCATAGGTCAGGCCGCACAGAACGACGGCGTCGTCCTCACAGCGGCCGCACACAGGCCGAAGTTCGGTGAACAGGTTGGATAACAGGCAGGACGTTTCCGCCGGCGTACAGGCGAAGCGGGTCATAAATAAAGCCTGTTTTCGACGGTGTCCAGAATACCTTCCGGAAGCCCGTCGCCGTCGTAGCCTTTCCACTGGTCAAGCTGTGCCGGGGCGAAGGTGTGGGTCACGGTGGTTCCAGTGAAGCCGGTGTCAAGCTGTTCCTGGATCGCGGAAATGTCGAAGTCCTGGCGTCGCTGTACGGACTCCACCGTTTCCCCGGTGCTTTCCTGGACCTCCGAAGCGTTGTGGCCGTGAAGAATGGGGGCCGCGTAGGCGGTCATTTGCGCCGTGGTCACGAAGGACCCGGTTCCCACTTCGACGCTGATCCCGCTGTTCTCCTGGTTGGTAACGACCACAGCGACGTCGTGAATGTGTACGGTGTCGCCTTCGCCGTCCATGCCTTCCCGGCCCAGGAAAGAGTCGGGCGGAAGGACGTTGTCACTGTCCCCGCCGTCCAGCCAGGAATAGCTAAACATGAAGGGCGCGTCGTTTTCGTCCAGGGCATAGGTCGCGACTTCCCGGACATATTGGGCCGTTTCCAGGCCGGCGTTCGTCACCTGTACGGGAATACGCATATAGGACGGGTTACTTTCGACGAAGGTCTTTTCGCCGATCTGCGTGTTCACGCTGATCGGGTTGACAAGGGCGGTCAGGGTGTTCGGGCTGACCTCTGCGACGCCGTCGCCGGCGGCCGCGCTGACCAGGACAAGCTGTTTCCCGGCCGCCAGGAAGGCGGTCAGGACTTCCGCGCCCCGGTCGGTGATCGTGGACTTAAATCGTGCCATTTTGGTTTCCTCCTTCTGGTTGGTGTTCGTGCCTGACCATGTTGACCATAGCGGCCCCCACCACCGAAGCCGGGCGAAGGACGGTCTGGGGGATCGCTGTTTGTAGCAACAGGACCAGGTTCGCGGGGATCATCTGCCCCAGGACAGCCGCCAGGGCGTCCCGCTGTGTGTAGCCGGACAGCCTGATCCGGATAAACAGTTCATAGGCGTCATTGTCCAGGACCACCTTGAAGTCGTTGCTGACCGTTGCCAGGTACTTCAATAGGGTCCTGTATGTGTAGGGAAGCTGGTCCAGGTATGCGATCAGTATTCTTTCCCTCCGCGCTTCCACGGTGTCGCCAGGGGACGCCAGAAGCCCCAGAATGGCTTCCCACCGCTGACAGCCATATTCCGACAGGGTGGACAGGAAGAAGTCGTCTGGCGCGCCCTGGACGTCCTGGACGGCCTTTGTGAACTCTGGCTGTTCTGCGCTGGCGATCTGGTCAAACTCAATCAGGTCTTGAAGGAACCGGGGCCAGTATTCTTTAATCTGCATTTGTCACCGCCCCCAGTACCGGGATCGCGTCAGCGTTCAGGGAAATATTCGCGGTCCCTTCGTTGATCTTGGTCCCGGTGATGTCGATCACGCCGTCCACGTTCAGGACCTTCGTTTCGATCTGGCTGACGCGGACAATCAGGTTTTCACTGTCCGCCCAGGTTCCGGTCAGGTCGTCGAAGTAGGACTGGATCGCCGCCTTCACGGCTTCCTGGGTGTTATCCCAGTTGGCGGACCCGGTGAAGGTTAGCGTAAATGATACGTCGATCGTGGTTCCGGTAACGCCGGCCACCGTGACGACGTGGCCGATCGGGGCCAGGCCCACGCCTTCCCCCTGGTTCCCCACGGGGTCGATCGCTTCCTGGACCTGTTCGACCAGTTCGGGAGAAGGAACGGTCCATTCGCTGTCCACCAGGACGATCTTCACAGTTCCGCCCCCGTTCCAGACGGGGAAGACCTTCACGGCCCCCACGCCTGGGAGAAGTTCGACCTTGTTCTTATAGTCGGCGATATTCCCGCCGAACGCCTGGGACTTCAAAGACTCGAAGTAACGGGCGCGAAGGGCGTCGTCGCTTTCTTCGTCTTCTCCGGGGACCAGAATGTCCGCCAGGCGCGCCGCCGCCAGTTCTGGAACGTAGTCGATCGGAAACAGGGTTCCGATGTACTCATTCCCCACAGTTCCGGCCGTTTCCGCCGTCAGGCTGTACTGTCCAGTGGCGATCCGCTCCGTGACCACGAAGTTAATGTCGCCGCCAGAAAAGCGGGTTCCGATTTCCATATCACAGCCGGCCCCGTTGGCTTTCTCGAAGTAGCCCTTTCGGATCGCATACGTCGCGGACGTGCGGAAAACGCTCCGTTCCTGACACTTTTTCGTCAGGTCGTCCCCGGTTTCCGTGTCTGGGAAGGCTCTGTCCATAAGGTAGGCCAGTTCGATATACAGGATCGCCAGTTCGGCGGCCGCTGGGGCGATCGCGTCATAGACGATAGACCCTTCCCGCTTATCTACCGAAGACGTCACACGGGCCAGACAGCGGTCCATGATGTTTTCGAAGGTCATGTTTTCATACATTGGTTGTCACCGTCCTTTCCACGGGGATTTCCCCGAAGATAGTTTCCGCCACGAAGTAGACGCGCGCCGTTCGCTTGTCGATCTGCTCCACCTGGAAGTCGGTGACGTCGGTGATCCGGCTGTCTGCCAGAAGGGCTTCCCGAATAACGCGCTTGATTTCACTTGCAAACACGGGATAACTTTTCCCGACAACGGCGTTCAGTTCTATTCCATAGTTCCAGGAATAGATCAGGAAGGAAAACCGTTCCGTTTGCAAGATTTTGAAGATCGCCTGTTTCATGGCTTCGGTTTCGTCGGTAAAACCGGCCACGCGGCCGGCGTCAAAATCGACTTTATAGGTTCGGGTCGGGTGGTCGGCCGCCGGCGTGATTTCGACGGCCTGGCCGATCGTGACCGTGGCCTGGTTTGGAAGTAAAGTCATGGTCATACCCTCCCCAGTACCAGGAACGACTGTCCGCCCTGGTTTCGCAAAAGGACCACCTTGTCGCCCACGGCCAGGCCGGAATAGACTTCCGGGTTCGTGGTCAGTCCGGTCGTTTGTGTGTCGACAGGGTTGACGCTGTGGGTGTGCGGTCCAGTCCCGGCCGGCTCTGTGGCGTGTTGCGGGACTGTGTGTTTGTGCGGGTCGATCGTGTGGGTGTGGGTCGGGTAGTAGCCGGCCCGGAACTCCTTCATCACGACGATCGCGTCGCCGGTGATGTCGAAGCGGTTGTCGACCCGGATCGTCAGCGGGGACGTGGCCGTCACGTTCCCGAAAAGGAAGGCCGCCGGAACATTCGCGTTCTGCGACTGTTGGGCGACCTTTTTCATAGTGTCAAGAAGTGCCATATTACACCACCTTTAATTTCAGGGTCATTTCCTCCTTCAGCAGATCGGCGCTGGCTTCTTCCACGATGAAGAAAGAACTGACGCCCACCTTTTCGATCCCGATATACAGGGCGCGACCAGCGCGGACAGATAAGTCCAGAAGGGCCTTCACTTCGAAGGTTTTCTTCGGCCGGTTGTAAAGTTCCAGCATTTGTCCGCCCCGCTCCTTGATCTGGGCTTCGTTCATTTCTTCGTCCACGGACTCGTAATTTTGCAGGACGCCCCAAAAGGTGATATTGTTGGAGTCCTGGAAAATATACACGTCCCGTTTCCCGGTTTCCTTGTTGTCGCGGACCAGTTTGATCTTGTTGTAGGTTTCGGAGTCGATTTCCGTTTCGTAGGAATAGCCCGTCGCCAGACTGGCGTCGCCGACGTAAAGGTCCAGTTTCGACTTCTCGACGTCGGTGATCCGAAGGGACCCGAAGTCGTCCCATAGAACGAACATTTTCCCCGTGTTGATCAGGGTGTGGTCCAGGGCTTTCAGTACAATGTCGAAAAGGGTCTGGCCGTCTTCAATCATGGACGGGATCGCGTATCCGGTATTTTCCAGGGACCCGCATTTCAGACCGAAGTCGGCCGCGATCTGGGTCAGGATTTGATCGGCGCGCTTTCCATTGAAGACATAGGTTTCCTTGTTCTTCTTCAAATACCAGGTCTGGTCGTATGCGGTGATCGTGACCTGGTCTGTTTCGTCCTGGCCGATTTTCACCACATAGCCATAAAAAATCCCGGTGTCGTCGTCCTTCAAAACGACGATCCCGCCGTGTGTCCATACCACAGCGGCGTCGGCGATCATGGTCAGTTCCAGGGAAGCGGGGGAACCGGACCGTTTCGTCGACCACTTCGCGCCGGCGCACAACGTCGTAACGTCGAAGGCGTCGCCGGTCACGTTGTTTTGGTACAGAATGGAGATCACGGGATCGTGAATACCTGTCCGGGATAGATCAGGTTCGGGTTCGACCCGATCGTTCCCTTGTTAGCGTTGTAAATCTTCGTGTAGTCGCTTCCCTTGCCATAGAACTTCTTCGCGATATTCCAAAGACAGTCACCGGCCTTCACGGTGTAGGTCTTCTGTTTTGGCGGCTTCCCGGTCCGTTCCGGCTCTTTGGCCTGGGCCGGCTTTGCCGGCTCTGGGGGAAGAACGATCCGGCGCGGGGAATAGTCCTTCCATTCCGACAACTTGATCGAATAGTAGAAGTCGCCCAGTTCGCCGGCGCGTTCCTCATAGTCGAAGGTTTCCACGCCCATTCTGACGTTGATGTCCAGGTCCGTTCCCGTGATTAGAAAGCGGACCGGGTCAAGGCTGTCCCGCGCCTTCTGAATGGCCTTCACAACCTCCACGGGGTCGGTGATCCGGCCAGTTACGAAGGGCGCGTCGTTGACCGGGAAAAAGCTGTCCCAGGCGACAGTCCGAAGACCCTTCTTCCGAAGGATCAGAATGTCACCCAGGACAAGGACGGTCGCGGTGTCGTTGTTTCCCGGTGATGTCACTTTCAATTTTTCAGGAAGGACGGGAATGTCGATTTCCCGTCCTCCTGCGATCAATGTCATTCCGTAGTTTTGCATTACGCATATACCCCCTCTGCGGCGGCTTCGAACTCGGTTTCCAGCCTGTTTTCGATCCGGTCGACCACTTCGTCCACGTCCACCTTTTCGCTGATCTTCGCGTCCACAGCCACGGTCGGGGTCAGGGTCACGAAGTTCTGAACATAGCGCATTTCGGCCACGTCCCGAAGGAACTTCAAGTCTTCTTCTGCTATGTTGACGTCTTCGTCGATGGAACCGACGGACCCCACATGGTCCACGTTTCCGATGTCGCCGGGGGCGGTGTTGGAGTAGGCAGACCAGTCCGGTTCGGTGCTTCCGCTTCCAGCGGCGGCGGCTTCGGCCTTTGCGGCCGCGATTTCCGCTTCGCGCTGTGCTGTGGCGGCTCTCGCTTCGGACTTCATAGCGTCCAGGGCGGCGTCGCGCTCCGCAATCTGGGAATTGATCTGATCCTGATACGCGGCCAGGTCTGCGGCTCTGGCTTGCTTGTCGGCTTCATTTTCAAGCTGTGCCGTGGTCCCGAAGGTCATTTGATCAATTAGGTCAATACTGACGCCGGGGATTTTGTTTAGAAGGTTTATGAAGCCGTTTATGATGTCGATCGCTCCGTTCACCATGTTTTGAAGGATCATCAGAACGCCGGCCTTCATGTCGCCCATGAAGTTCTGAATATTCACGCCGGCGGTGTAGAAGGCCAGTTGTAGCCGGTTCCACAGGTCCATAACGAAGTAAACGCCAGTCATAAATCCGATTTTTACCCAGTCCCAGGCCGTCAGAACGGCGTTGACGCAGATCAGCCAGGCGACTTTCAGGCCGCCGACAGACTGGACCCATTTATAAATCGCCGCCACCACGACGCCGATCGCAAGCGCGATCCAGAACAGGGGGTTCGTCAGAAGGGTCGTGAAGAACGCCTGGGCGGCTCCGGTTGCGATCCATGTCGCGGCGGTCTGTATTCCCAGGGCTACCGCATAGCCCAGGGCGGCGGCCGCCAGGCCCCAGAAGATCGGGGCGATCGTGGACCAGTTGTCGTATATCCACTGTGCGCCCTGGCCGATCAGGGTCAGGACAGGGGTGAACGCTTCCAGGGCGATATTCTTCGCGATTGTCCAGACCTGGGAAAAGGTCATAGGCATAGAAGCGAACTTCGCGTTGATTTCGTCCGCCGACGCCAACATGGCATTTTTTACGATAGTCGAAGTGATCTGGCCTTCGGCGGCCATTTCACGGATTTTCCCGATCGGAACGCCCAGATAGTCGGCGATCGTCTGAATGATGGTCGGGGCCTGTTCGAAGACACTGTTCAATTCTTCGCCGCGAAGGACGCCAGAAGACATGGCCTGTGTTAGCTGTAACATGGCCGCGTCGATCCCGGCGGCCGACGTGCCGGCAATCGTGAACTGTTTGTTGATTAGTTCGGAGAAGGCGATCAGTTCTTCGTTGCTGGAAAAGGCGTCGCCGGCCATAATACCCATTTTCGCCACAGCGTCGGCGGTAGTGGAGTAGGCCGCGCGGGAACGGTTGGCCGACTCCATGATCATGTCTTGAAGTTCGGCCGTGGTTTGTAGTCCGTCGTTCATCAGGTCCAGCCGGGCGCGGGTGGTGGTCATACTGTCCGCCAGTTCGATCACCTGTTTCGCGCTGAACGCGGCGATCGCGGACTTTATGACGCCGCCCAGGCTCGACCAGACGGACTTCACCTTTTTCGCCCCCCGCTCCGCCTGTTCCTGGCGGTTGTTGAAGTTATCGACCTGACGACTGGCCGCCCCGATGTCCGCCGCGCTTCGCTCGAACGGCGCGCCAGGGTCGATCGTGTCAGTCAGGTTGTCAGTTGCGTCCAGGGAACGGTTCAAGCGTTGGGCCGCGTTGGTCATGGTGTTCAGGCGCGCCGTCATGCGGTCCTGGATCGAAAACTGTGTAGATACGCCGGCCACGTTATCACCTGCCCTTCTTTCCCTTCCTGCGGCCAGCCTTCTTCGCTTCCTTTTTTTCCTTTTCGATTTGAAGGTCTATGGAAGCATAAATAAAAGCCCGTTCCCGTCTGGGAAGGGCCAGAAGTTGTCCTGGAAGGATTTTCAGCCGGTGGAGGGCGTAATGAGCATAGACCGACTCGCCGTCGGCGTCTGCTTCATTACCGCCCCCCGTGATTAGTTTTTTGCTTCGTCCCTCAGATCGTTCACGTCGTCAGTGAAGCCGTTGATTTCCTGGACGGCCAAAAGAAGATCGGTGTACTGGCCGGGGTTCAGGATCACGTTGATCAGGTCTTCCGCGCCCCGGACGCCTTTCTTCGCCTGGAAGTCAGCGTCTTTGAAATTGGGGTCGACGCAACAGGCCGCCACCAGTCGGGCGTTATAAAGATCGGTGTCCGTGTCGATCTGCTTCTGGCGGGTTTTCTTGTCGAAGCTGACCTTTTGACAGGTCTTCCGAATGGCCTTGTTTTCGGCTTCTGTGATCGAACGGATCACGAAGGGGTGGGGGAAGGGGGCGATCGTCACTTCTGTCTGGGTCGTGCCGATCTCCGCTTCCATAAGGAACTCTTGCAGTTTACCCATTGTTTTTTACCTCTCTTTCAAAATTAGAACTGGGTGAAGGGGGTCAGGACGTCGAAGTCCTCGAAGGTGAAGTCCACATCTTCGTCCAGGGCGTCGTCGCTGTCGCCGTCCAGCTTTGCCAGGACGACAGAGTCCAGATTACAGCCGATCAACAGAACAGACTGTTTTCCGGCGGACGACTCCTGGTCGTCGTTCTCGACCACCATGTCGAAGTAGATGTCCTGGCCGGTTTCCTTCCAGGTCTTCACCATGTCCCGGAACAGGGGCGTCAGATAGTAAAGGGTCATGGACCCGCTACCGCTGGCCCCGGTGGTCTTGTGTCCGGTCATGCGCTTTCCGATGGCCTTGATCTCCGATTTCGATTTCTCGACATTCGCTTCGACGGTCTTCGCGAAGAACAGTTCTTCGTTGTTCCCGTCGATCTTCGCATAGGCGCGGCCTTCCTTGCCGGAAATAGCGTCAGGTGCGTTCAGGGTTTTCATTTCGGTTCACACTCCTTCCGTTAGTTGACGACTACCGTCATATACAGCTTTTCCATGCTGTCGTTCGGTTTCAGGGCGGAGTCGACGGCGACGTCCCGTTTCCCGGCCCCCTGGGCGATCGTGATGTCTTCGGACACGAAGTCGCTGATCGCGTCGATGTCCTGATATTGCAAGGCCAGGGACACAAGGTCGGCTTTGAAAAGCTGGCGGCCGGTGTCGCTGTTGGTGACTTTGCCGATATAGGAGTCGCCGAAGATACGGGCGACGTCGTTCGCCCAGCCGTCCAGGACGCGGATCACACGGTTCGACGTCCAGTCTTCGGTCATGCCGCCGCCGAAGGTGGTCAGGCTGTTAATGTCAGTCAGGACGCGCGCGGTTCCGTAGTCGGCATAGAAAACGAACTCGCCAGCCTGGATCGCCGCTTCAAACTGGGACTTCGTATATTTGATGTCCACGTCCACGGCATCGTCGTAGGCGGTATTTGTCAGGCTTTCGTTGATCTCCGCGCCGGCGGACGCGCCAGCGACCCACGCGACGGCCTTTTCGCCGGGTACGGTGGTCCCGTCGTTTAGAACGACGCCATTCTTCACGTTGATCAGGCCGATGTTGTCGCCCTTGTAATCGTACAGGACGCCGACGACCTTCTTTCCTTCATCGTCGCGAAGACGCTTGACGAAGGTCGCATACAGGGCCTTTGTCGTGTCGTCGTCGCCGGGATAGCCGATCACGTTGAAGGACTCCACTTCGAAGGCGTTCAGGGCGTTCGTGTGGGCGGTTCCGTTGACGGTCCCGTTCGTGCCGCCGGTCAGTTTGGTTGCCACGGCCGTTTCCAGTGACGCCGCCGTCCCGAAGGTGACGAAGTCGTTCGCTTTCAGTCCGGCCGACCCGCTGGTTTTGGCGACGGTCTGGGAGTCCATGACCATTCCGTCAAGGTAGGTCACGACGTCGACGTCAGTCGCGTTGTCGGCATTAGTCAGGATCGCGACGCTGATCGCGTTTCCACGTGTACCGCCATAGGCCGCTGTGACGGTCATTCCTCCGACGGTCGCAGTCGCCTTTTCACCGCCAGAATTGACGCGATAGATCAGAAGCGTCCTGGCGCGTTTCAGGGCTTCACGGACCAGAAGAATGTCGGCCGCCGTAGGATCGTAACCGAAGACAGTCAGGGCGGTTTTGTTGAAATCCTCTGCATACATGGAAAAGACCTTGTTTTCAGGCCCCCAGTTCAGTTCAAGGGGAAGGGCCGCGACGCCGCGCGTCCCCATTTTGACGACGCTTCCCAGGCTGACAAAATTGATATACGCGCCGGGAAGGATTTTGTTTTGAACGGTAAAAGTTCCACCTCCGATGGGCATGACTTACACCTTCCTTTCCAGAAAATCAGTGACCAGGCGGACGGCCTGGTCCTTTGTGTAGACCTTCCCGTCTTCCAGGACAGCCGCGACGGCGTCCCTGGGAAGGTTCAGGGTTTTCGCTTTGACCAGTTGTTCCTTCGTGAAGGTCGGTTCCGCCGCCTGGTCTGCGGCGGGGACCTTTTTCTTTGTTGCCATTACTTCACTTCCTCCGTTTGGTCCAGGGTTTCCATGAAGGGGATTTCCGGCGGCGTCAGCACGAAGAAGAAGTCTGCGTCGAAGGTGAACTGATAGACACGGGCGTTCTTGTTCGGTTTCGCCTTTTGCCCGGTCAGCCGGATCGTCCGGGTCTTCTGTTCCGTTTCCTGGACCACCAGCGTTTCAAACTGGTCATACATGGTTTCGGCCCAGGCGTTAAACTCCATGTTCTCCTTCGATTTCAGGAAATACAGGACTTCGAACTGGATCGACCGCTTCCGTCGGCGGTCCAGATGTTTTTCCTGTTCCGACTCTATGATCCCGACGAAGAACTGGCCGTCGGCGTCCTTTGGGATTTCGTCGACATAGACCTTCCGGCCCGGCCACAGGGCCGCCAGCTTCGCCGCGATCGCTTCGGTGAAATTATTCAGGGTCACGCCAGATCACCGTCCTTCACGCGGATTTCCTGGTGGGTCGCATACACGGCCGGACGTCCCACGACCTCGAACGTCAAAAGACGCTGACTGGTCGGGTCCATACGGCCGAACCGTTTCAGGGAAACGCGGTCGCCAGGAAGGACCAGAAGGTCAGGGGACGCGAACAGAACGGCGTCATAGTCGACTTCATTCTGTGCGTCCGTCTGCTGGCTCTTGTCGCTTCCTGAATACGACAGCGCGCAAATGATTTCAGAATATTTCACGACGGGAACGGCCTTCGTGATGTGGTTCGCCCCCGTCACAGGTTCGGTCCGGCTGATCGTGGCGGTGTCTTCGTAGGTCATTTCGATTGCCGCGCGCTCTGCGGCGGGGTTTCCGAACATACGATCACCACCTTAACTTCCGGTATTCGTTCAGGACCGTCCGCCAGCCGAAGAAGTCCTGGCCGTCTGCGCCCAGGTTAAAGGTCGACGCCGACCCAGACGCGCCGGAAGCATTGGCGAAGGACGTCTGAACGTCCCCGCGCTTCACAGACGCGACCGGGCCGACGGCCGCCTGGGTGGTCCCCAGGCCGGCGGCCTTGTAGTAGCTGACACACATGACGATCAGGGCGTTTTCCAGCGGGGCGGGAAGCGTGTCCTGGTTGATATAGGACAGGACCAGGTCTTCGACCGTTTGAATAACGAAAAGAAGAACTTCGTCCTGGTCCGTCCCGTCGATCCCCAGAAGGGCCTTGACCTTTTCCAGCCGGTCTTCCTTCGACATAAGGACGCGAAGGACTTCCTTCTGTTCAAGGTCTGTCAGGCCGTCCAGGGAAGTTAAAATCTGTTGAAGCACGTTTCCACCACCTTTCGACGGTTCCCGGTTACGCCTTGCCCTGGATTAGTTCGACGATCTGGGCCTTCGTGGCGTCGTCAGGAACCGCAATTCCGGCCGCCTGGGCGGCTTCCAGAAGTTCGGCCTTGCTCATCTTCGCCAGGGGCTTTTCCGCCCCTTCTGCGGCTTTCTGCGGCTCGTAAGGGGCATAGTCCGCACTTTTGCGAAGCTGGTCTTCGACCATTGGACTTCCGGGTTCCAGGATCACGCCGGTTCGTCTGTTGATAAACTTCACGGGGTTTCCTCCTTTCTCCGTGTCTGCCTTCCTGACTTACTCGGAAGTAACGCTGGTGGAGTAGTGGAAGATCAGGTCGGGGGTCAGGGCCTTCGTGCCGTAGTCGAAGAACATAGACACGCCGTAGTCGTTAGACAGGGGGATCTTCTCCGGCTCCCCGTAGGGATAGATCACCGCCGGCTGTGCGATCGCGCCTTCGATCATGGCGATCATGTGATAGGTGGTGGTCTTGGTCTTCGTGCTTTCCACAGTTTCAGCCTTCACAGGAAGGTTGATGGAAGAATAAACACGGACGCCGTGGAACAGGGCGAAGTCTTCGGCGGCGGTGTCAACATTGGCGTTGTGGGTGTTCTTGTCCAGGTAGGTTCTGATCTTGCCGTAGAAGACGGGGTCCAGGACCAGGCGGATCAAGTTCCGGGGAACGCCGCGAACATAGTCGTTCTTCACGGTTTCAAGGGTCTGGATCAGGGCTTCGACCTGGGCTTCGATGTCGGTTTCGCTGGTGGTGAAGGCAGTTCCCTCGTTCGCGGCACAAGTGAAGAAGGCGGCGTCCAGTTCGGCCGCCACGGTGTCGACATGGTTGTCGGCGCGGCGCGCCATGATGTTTCCGACGCCGAAGGTGTCCAGGTCGAACTTTGCGGCTTCCTCCACGATCTCGCGGTGGGTGTCCAGGTTGACGGTGGTCGGGGGAACCGTGATCGCGTCGCCCTTGCCGGCGGCTCTGGCGGTTCCGTATGCCTGGGACGCACTGTTCTTAAAACGCTTATACTCCACAGACCCAGTCGCGGGGTTGCCGGTGTAGGACTGGGACTTCAAGCCAGAAGACAGGGTTTCCTTCTGAATGTTGGCGATCACCAGACCGGACAGTTCGGCCAGTTCGACCTTCGTAGACCCGTTCTGGATCAGGCTGATAGCTTTGGTTCTTGCCATTGAAAATCATTCCTTTCGTTTTGTTGTGGGTTGGTGGGTTAAATCACGACAGGGCCATCGGCTTTCGCGGCCGGCTCCTGACGTGCGCCGGGGTCAGCGGGTTTCGCGCCCTTGATGTCGGGGTTTTTCCCCGGCTCCTGGGACTTGAACAGGTACGCCTTCGACTCCTTCAAAGGTTTCAGAAGGCCGTCAAGGTCCGTTTTCAGTGTGCCGGCGTCGTCGACCTCGATCTTGTCAAGGTCCAGAAGTGAAATAATGTCGGCGGGGTCGTGTGCCTTATCCGCCAGGGCCATTCGAAGGGCTGTGTTCTTCTGGATTTTCGCGATCTCCTTCTGGTGGTCAGTTCGAAGGGTGTCGATCGTGGCCTGGGCGGTCTTGACGTCGTCCGCGATCTTCGCCGGGTCGCCAGACCCGCCGATCGCTTTCAGGGCTTCGGCGGCGGCTTTCAGGGCGTTTTCTGCGCTGGTCTTGCCGCTGTTGGCCCCGTTGAACTTTTCGGCCGGGACGAAGGTTCCATCGTTTCCGACGACCAGGTCCACGTCCTTTCCGTCCTTGCCCTTGCCTTTCAATGCCGCTTCGACCTGGCTTGTCAGGTCTTCCCCCAGAATGGTTCTGACGCTCTCGGTGATCATGGTTTGCTCCTTTCTCCGCTGTCTTTATCGTGACTTCCACACGCTTTGCGGTCCCGCCGGTTCGCCGGGCGGGTGCGGCTGTTTTGGGTATGAAAAAACGCCCCGGAAGGGCGTTCAATCATCGTTTGAAGTTGTTTTCAGTTGATTTCGCTTGTTCGGGTCGGTTTTCACGTTCTGGCGTTCGGCCCATTCCTCGAAGGTCATGTTTTCAGGCATTTTCAAGCCGGAATTGTACCAGTCCAGAGCGTCGTCCGGATCGTACTCGACCGTAGTACAGCGGTCGTTCGGGTGCATGGGCGGATAATTCACGCCGGCCTGGGCGTCCTTCACCTTGAAGTGTTTTCCGTCCAGGGCGGCGCACACTTCACAGGTCCGGCTGTCCAGGGTCGCGACATATTCATATTCGTCCACGCCAGCCGCGTTATAAGCGGACTTGTCCGCTTCGCTGTGAAAATGGGTTGTTTCCGTCCGGATCAACCGTTCGGCCGCTTTGTAGGACTGTCCCATCTTCCCGGACAGTTCCTTTGACATGGCGGCCACACTCTTTCCTTGCATGACGCCTTGTGTGATGATCTCCCGGACGTGGAACAGAAGGGCCTGTTTGTTCTGCCACAGCCGATCGGAGAACATAGCCCCAGACCAGGGGTAGGACAGCACATTTTCCACGACACTTTCGTCCAGCTTCGCGAACTCATGTATAAAGCCGACGCGGGACTGAATATCATAAATCTTCTTGTAGTAGCCTTCCTGGAAGGCGTCGCCGAACTCCGCCTTCATCTGTGCCACGCCTGTTTCGAACAGGTCATTCAGTTTCAGGTCGATCTGGCCCAGAAGGGCTTCCAGGCGGGAAATGCGGCTGTTCGTGGACAGGGCGTCCAGTTGGGCCGTCAAAAGGGCCTTGACGCGCGGGTCAGGCTCCGAAGCGATCCGGGCGACGTATTCGCCCAGGGTCGCCTTCCATTCCTGGAACTCTTTTCGCGTCAGAAGGCGGACGGCTTGGTCATAGGTCAGGCCATGTTTCCCGGCGTAGCGGGAATAGAAGTCGCCGATCTCCCTTCGGATCGCCTGGGCGGCGCGCTCATATTCTTTGAACATTTTCGCCGTCAAGCCGACGCCCCGAAGATATGCTTCGCGCTCTCTTTGAAGGGCGCGGGCGATCCAGTATTCTTTATTCCTCACCATTCAGGCCACCAGCCTTTCCAGCGGCCCCTTCCTGGCCCTCCTGGGCCGTCTGTGGGCCGTTTCCGGCTCCCAGGGTATCGTCAAACAGTCCGGCCCCAAACTCGGCCATAGCGGCCTTCTTTTCGGCGTCCATGCGGTCCAGTTCTTCGTCGACGTCAGTGACCCAGGGGTGATTTTGAAGGATCGTCCGCTTGGAGATCAGGCCGTCACTGTTCCGGGCGTTGTTGATGATGTCCGTTTCGTTGACAGGAAGGTCCATATTGAAGACGATGTCAAAGTCGTCCCCGGTGAAGTCCCCCTGGCCGGTGATCTGGAAGTAGACGTCAATGAACAGTTTCAGCCGGTGGAAGGTGTCTTTCAGCTCCGTCCCCAGGGAGTCACAGTCGGCGTCCAGGTCCATATATCGGAAGTTGATCGCCGATCCGCTGGCGTTCCCCAGTTCCGGGTCCTTCGTGTCCACGGCCGCCGCGAAGTCGTATATGTCGCGCCGCTCGTTGTCCAGGAAGGACATGACGGCGTCGATGTTCAGGTCTGCCTGTAATTTGTCCACGCCGCCGTCGGAAGTGACCTTGATCGCCATGTGTTCCTTTAGGTCCTTCAAGAACTCCGCCAGGTCGGCCCCGCCATAGTTCCGAAGAATATAGATGAACTTCGCCACGTCCCGAAGGACGTCGGCCGTTACGCTGTTCTGCCAGTTGATGTCGTCGATCAGGTCCTTCACGAAGTAGCACAGGGGAAGTTCTTCTTCGTTGTATTTCAGCCAGGCGATCGGAACTTCGTCCCAGTTGTACGCCTTTTCGCCGACGGTGAAGTGTGGTTCCGTCCAGTCGCTTTCCTCCGTCCCGTGGTCCTTGTCGACGTAGAAGTCGCCGGCCCCGGTCCCCGCGAAGGCGTCGGTCTTAAAATACTTCACGCCGCCGGTCCACCAAAATTCGGCGTGTGTGATCAGGTGCTTTCTGGTCCCGATGTAGATAATCTGGTCATAGAAGCGAATGAAGGCGTCCAGCTTCGTTCGTTCAGAGTCGCGCCACAGGGGGACGACCTCTGTCGAAGGAACGCGCATAAAGGCCAGTTTCCCGTCTTCGAAGTAGGGTTGAAGCCAGGCGATCCCGGACTTGACCGCGCCTTTCCCCAGGCTCTTGATCTTCCGACGGAAGGTCTGGTCGAAGACAGTGTTCAGGGCGTCGCCATAGGCTCCGTTTTCGGTGTCCACGGTCCAGGGCTTCGACAGAAGATAGTTCGCTTTCTGGTCCACCAGCTTTTTCAGGATTGGCCGTTCGATCTTTGTGTTCGACCGATTGGCGACGTCGACCGTCTTCTTCTGGACGGAAGACCTGTTCCTGTAATATGCTTCGGCTTCCACCATGATCTGATACTGTGGGGACCTCTTGAACTCCCGTATTTCTTCGCTGACAATCTGGGCCAGGGTCATAGTTGCTTTTTCAGGGTCAGACAGGATCAGGTTGATCCGGTCCATGACAGACAGTTCCATTCCTTCCACCTCACTTCAAAACTTCGATAGACGAACCGCGTCGCGGACGCTCCACGCCATAGCGAAGGGCCGCCATAGCGTCGTCCATGAACTCCACAGGTTCGTCGATGTAAAGACCCGTGGTCGGGTCCTTTTTCCATTTCCACTGTTGGACTTCCTTCAAGGTGTTCACGCAAGACGGGTGAATGTGGATTTTCCGCCCTTTCAGGAAGTCGATCTGTGCCTTTACGCTTCCGGGTTCTTTCTTCACAGGATAGGCCCGGAAGCCGGCCTTTTGCCATGTTCTGATCCGGTCCGGCTCTGCGGAGTCACAGAACATTTCCACGCGGGGGTCGACTCTGGCCTGTCGGGCCAGGTTGATAATTTCTTCGGTGTCCTTCTCGAAGACATACAGTTCCGAACAGACATAGACTTCGCCGTCCTTCCAGCCGATCCCCAGAAGGGCGTCGGCGTGGTTGAAGCCGAAGTCCTGGCCGTAATAGAAGCCGTCGAAACAGTCCCGGCTGGTCGGGAAGTCGTGGACCTCGAAGTTCGTCAGGATTAGACCGCCCAGTTCTCCCCATTCTCCCAGGCCATACACGCGATAGCCTTCCGGGTCTTCTTCCTTGCGTCGCTCCATACGGCGAAAATAGGCCGGGTCGATGAAACGGTTCGTCTTATAGGTCGAATGGTGGGTCAGAACGTCGGGGTCAGCCTTGTCAAAATACCGGGCCTTGATCCAATGGGTCGCGCTGACCGGATTGAAGGTCATTGTGATCTGATAGAACAGGTTCGGGTTCAGGTCTTCCAGGTTGCCACGAAGACGGTCGTCCAGAATGTCGACGTCTTCGGACAGAAGTTCCGTCGCTTCTTCACACCATATCCAGACCAGTTTCCCGTTCTTGAAGGTGATCGACTTCACCTTCTCACGCTGTCGCTGGTCCTTTACGCCCCGGAAGATGATCCGGTTCCCGGTGGTTCTACATTCCAGGGCCAGAGGGTTCAGGTTGACCTTCCAGAAGCGGTCAGCATAGGGGCCGAACATTCGATAGATCGCCGCCTGTAACTCCGCGAAGGTGCTGTCCCGGTTGGTTTCCTCGATCTTCCGGACGACTAACAGGTTCGCCCCCTGGAAGGCCGGGTCGGATAGCTTCGCGACGAAGTCCTGGGCTATATTCACGGATTTCCCGGAACCGGCGGACCCCTTCAAAATGCGGTATCTTCCGCGCCATTCATTCACGGGGCGGAAAACGGGGTTGAACTGGGCTGACGCTCGGAACTCAATCGTCCGGGCCATAGTCATAATTGATCACCACCGTCACAGGCGCGCCGCTGTCCGGGCTGTCCTTGAACATTCCCAGGTGCTTTCCGCACAGTTCCAGGGCCTTCAATTTGTCCGCCAGGCGGATTTCCCGTTCCACGCCGTCGCCGTCCTCTCCGGGTATTACCTTCACCTTCACGGAAGCGATCGCCGCCGTGTCGTCACGGTCGGCGTCGCCCTTCACTGTGGCGTCGTTCATGTTGATCACGTCGATCGCGTTCACGAAGGCGATTTTCCCCAGTTCTCGAAGGACCCGGTCGGCGTTTATCCCGGTTCGCTTCGACCTTTCAGCCATAGCGGCTTCGACGCGCGCGCGGATTTCAGGTTTTTTCAGCAATTCACTTCCGATACTTCCCGCCGACTCCACAGAATAGCCGGCGCGGATCGCGGCCTGGGTCGCGTTCAGGTCGATCAAGTATTCTTCACAGAACACTTCGTTCTTTTTCGTTAGCCTTGCCACGATTTTTCACCGTCCTTTCCGTTCGGTCGTGGTCATAACAAAATCGGGACAACAGAAAAGGAACGCCGGTGAAGGCGTCCCTTTCTGCGTCCCTATGAAAAAAGGAGGTCGGGAACTGGGCAAGGTTCCCTTGTAGCATTTTCGCATATATTACACATGATTAAAAGTGCAGGGATATGCAAACTAATGCAAATATGTGCAATCATGTGCAAAAAGTTTTCCGCCGGCGTGGGGGACGGTCAGTCCATATTCCCATAAAGGCGGATATATTTCCGGGCCAGTCGTTCGACCGCTGTCTTTCTCTGACGGCTCACCGTGGAAACGTCCATGTCCAGTATTTCGGCGGCCTGTGCGTAGGTCCGGCGCGGATAGTACAGAGTCAGAAGAACGATCTTCGCCTTTGCGTCCATCGTCAGGACGGCTTCGTGGACATTCTCGATCTGACGCTGTCGTTCTTCCAGGGCGTCGATTGCTCTTTTCGTCCTGGCGGTCCGGCGTTGTATAGCGTCGGCCATTTTTACCAGAAGGCCGTCAGGATCAGGGGACGACTGGACGCGGGGCGTGTCGTAGCGGACGCCGCGCGGGTAGGCTCTGGCTCTGATTTCTTCCAGGTCTTTTTCCAGGGCGGCGCGCTCGGCGTCGATCTGTGCTTCTATGGTCGACATTTCCTGGTCGTGGTTCTTCAAAATATCGTAAACGCGGCGGGTTGTCCGCTCTGCGCGTTCTTTCTTCTCTTTGGCGTCCATGCCGTTCACCCCCTTTCCTGGTGGTCTTTAGAAGGGAAGATCACCGTCTTCCCCGTCCATTTCCTCGAAGTCGCCGCTGGTCATGTAGTCGGCGGCCAGGCTTCCGGCGGGCTGGTCTTCCGGGGCGCGTTTGGAGTCCGCGAACTCCACTTCGTCAGCTACCACGGAAAACCGGGTCCTTTTGTTTCCCTCTTTGTCGGTGTACGGGTCAACCTTGATCCGTCCCTGGGCCACGATCACGCGCTGGCCCTTCCGGAAATACTTCGCCACGAACTCCGCCGTTTTTCGCCAGGCGACGATCGGAATGAAGTCCGCTTCTTCGCGGTTGAACTTCCGGTCCACAGCCAGGGAAAAGGTCGCCACAGGGACGCCGGCCGGCGTGTGTTTCAGTTCCGGATCGCGCGTCAGGCGTCCGGACAGTTTCACGTCGTTCATATAGAGTCACCTTCCTTCCACTTCTGGGCGAACTTCGTGATCCGGTATAGTTCGCCCCAAGGGTCTTTCTTCTGGGCGCGGCCCCACAGAAACAAAGCCACACCGATTTTCAATGATTGCCAGGTCGTGATCCTCCCGGTTCCGGTTGCCAGCTTGCGGACAAATGATTTCCCATGATAACGAAGGCAAGCGAACGCCACCACACAGGGGATCGCCTGGTCTTCTGGCAGTTCCAGAACTTCGGCCCATTTCTTCGCGGCTTCCTTGCTCTGGATCACGGCGTCACCTCTTTCGCGGCGTTCTTCATATCCTGGATTTCGCTGACGATCCCGCCGACAGTCGGCGCGACGTTTCGAGTGATCACGACGGCCTTCCCATCTGTGACAGTTATGTTCACCTGGTTCAGCACAGGAAGCGGACAGACGGCCACAGACAGTCCTTTTCGGGCCAGGTCAAGGAATATGTCGTCTTGTCCCTTCGGCGCGCTCTGGGGGCCTTCCTGGGCGTCCTGGAAGGTCATTCCGAAGGACACGGCCAGGCAGGCGTCCAGCTTCCGAAGTTCGTCTTCGGTCAGTGTGTAGACCTTTTCCCGAAGCCGGCATTTGTCGACAGTTCTGATCTGCTCACACTGGACGCGGGACAGGGCGCGTCCGGGAAGGTCAATATCGAACTGCATAGGGTACAGGCGGCGGGTTGTGTTGGTGGTCATGTTGGCGACGATTACGGTCGGGGAACTGGCGTTCCCGGCGTCGTTCTGGACCACCACGACCGGCCGCGCCTTCCGTTCTTCACTTCCGACGGCGTCGGGGCTTCCCAGGCAGAAGAAGACGTCGCCGCGTTTTATAATGTTCATGTGTTTTTCCCCCTTTCGGTTCCTTCCTCTGGTCATACTCCGGGCAGGGGAAGGGTTCGCTTTTATGGCATTGTTCGCAACAGGCCGGACAAGTTTCCAGGCCCTTTCGCTGGTAGGGACAGACGACCGCCTTTTCTACCTGGCGGCCACATACGGAACAGGTCTTCAAGTGCTATCACCGCCTTTTACTATGTAAAGGCGGACCACCTGGCGGCCAAAGATCAAGGCTTCGTTGTGGTTCTCGAAGTAGATGTCGACGGCGTTCCCCTTAATGGCTCCGCCGCGATCCTGGACCACACGTTCGCCCAGACCGTCAATGAAGACGACGGTTCCTGGGGGAAGAACGTCCCAGTCGGCGGCGATCGTCACGCCTTCCTGGGCGACGGCTCCGCTGGCCGTGTAGACGACCCCGTCCGGGCGGTTCTCTCCCCAGACTCCACAGCACTTTTCGCAAGCACAGTACGCGGTCGCTTCGTATTCCGTCCAGGCGGGTTCTTTTTTCTCTGGTTCCGGGGACGGAGTCACACTCTCCGCGACGTTTATGTCGATAGTGGGGAAGGTGACGGGTGACAGGGAAGGCGGCCGCGCTTCCTCTGTACTGGCCGCGTGTTCGAGATACACGGAGAAGAACAGAAGAAGCAGAAGCGCGGAAAATATAGTCTTTTTCATGGCTTTTCGTTACCTCTCTTTTTCTTTACCTCGTGGGCCTGTTGCCAGAAGCCGCGTTCGTGGGCGATTTTAGCCTTTGCGTCCTTGACGGTTTTGTCATAGTCCCGATACCTGGCGCGCTTTGCTTCGACGCCGGCCAGAATGTCTTCGATCACCTGATCCACCATGTCCGGCGGGTAGTAGTTCCGGGGGAAACGTCCGGACAGGTCGTTTTTTGGCTCCGTCAGGTTCAGAATGATATTGAACCGATAGGCCAGGTGCTTCTTCCCGGCGTGGTCAGCGATCCGAAGACTGTTCGCCACGCCATAGTCGAACTTCAAATAAACGCTGTTGGTGGAATATGCGTCGTAGCGGTGGATCAGGACCTTCCCGTCCAGCCTGTCGCACACATACGCCGCCATTTCCCGGATCGCCTTCGTGTTCTTATTCATCGTCTTCACCTTCTATATACTTGCGGTCATAGAAGACGCCGTCGCAAATGTCGAAGCTGTCTGTGTCCCAGAACGCTTCGCAATCAGAACAAGCGGCGATCGCGGCTTCCATCGGGCCGCCTTCGACCTTTTTGAAGGTCTTCCGAAGACGGCCGTTTCGGCCCACGACATGATCCAGCGAATACTGATACAGGAAAGACACGACAATTTTCCCGCCGCATAATGGACAGCGGCTTCTTAACTTGCGTTCATCTGATTTCATTCGCTTTCACTTCCTTCCAATTCGTCGCCCCATGCGTCCCAGCCTGGGGCCGACTGTCTGGCGAATAGTTCGATCATAGTACCCCCCCCCGCAAGCTGGACGATCCGGTCGCGGGTTTCCGCCGGTTTCTCGCTGTGTCGGCCGATCGGGGCGTCTATGATACTATGGACGGATCGGGACACGCGCTTCGGCTTTCCCTTCGTTGCCAGAAGGCAGACTTCCGGGTTTGCCCTGGTCCAGTTCCCCAGGCCCCAGAACCAGGACGGGGACTTCCTGTTCCGTTTGACCCAGACGAAGGCGGCGGTTTTGTACTGGAAGCCCCACCGCCTGATCGCTTCCAGGGCGATTTCCAGGTTCGGGAAGGTCGCCCACATGAACAGAAGACAGTCTTCGGCGGCTATGCTCTGGACAGGAAGGTCATAAATGTCTTCGGGCTTCATAGTGTGATAGTGCCGGGTTACATTCCGCTTCGATCCGCCAGCGGCATAGGCCCAGGGCGGGTCGGCATAGATCACGGAATACTTCTTGTCGGGGAATGGTATCACGCGCCTTCACCGCCTTCCTGGGCCGCTCTGGCGGCCATTATTTCGGCGGACTTCATGTCACACCAGACAGAAAAGGCCATTTCCCGGACTGTGTCGGCGGTCAAAAGGACCAGGTATTCGTCGCCGTAGCCGTCTTCGCCGTACTGGCGGCCGGCGCGTTCGTTGCACAGGTCCAGCTTCCGCCGGGCGTACTGTTCAGCCTGGTCGAAGAAGCCAGGGTCCAGGGTGGCCCCGACCTCTTTTTCGACTTTGGCCTTCAAGTCAGAAGACGGGATCATTCGTCTTCATCGTTTTCGCCGGCGGCGATCCGGCGAAGGACTTCATTGACAAGCTGTTTCGAAGTGAAGTCCCGCAACATGGCGGAGTCAGACAGATCGACTTCGTCCGGTTCCAGTGACAGGCAGATTTCAGAGTCCACGAATAAAGCCGGGCGAACGCCGCCGTAGCCAAGCCAGGCAAGGCCCCAGCCCAGACCGCCGTCGGAAGGGACGCTCCGCACGCCGTCCGCGTCGTCGGCGTACGGGGTGATCGTCCATTCCCAGTCGTCGATCTCCAAAAGTCCCGCGTCGTAATACTTCCGGACCAGGGGTTCCGGCAACATGGCGATCTTACACGTCACATAGCCATAACGGTTCGTTCCGTCATGGTCAGACAGGTCCCAGGCGGCTTCGACGATCTGGTGGGCGCGGATCACGCCGGCGGCGTCCAGGGCTTCCAGAAAATCGCCGTTCAGGTCGCCCTTCAAGGTGCTGGATCGGAAGTCATTCGGGTTCGGTTCCGGGTTCTGGCGGTTATAGGTGAACGGCCGAACAGTGAAGGGACGGTTCCCGATCGGCTCCGTGGCCGTCAGAAGGGTTCGCCCGTCGGTGAAATGCTCCATGACTTTCAGAACGACGGGGCCGGCGTTGAAGCACACGCCAGGGGCCAGGTCCTTAATTCTTGCTTTTACTGCCATTGTGTTTTCCTCCTTCAATTTCTTCGATAGTGACTTCGACACGGGGGTTCTTCGGGTCCAGGGCGAAGTCGTCCGTGAAGCCGTCGATCTCGGACCACCCGTCGTTTCGAAGGACGCCAGCTTCCACCAGGGCGTCCTGTATGAACTTTTTCGCGAAGGCGATATTGTCCTTGTCGCGCCGGCGGCTCGGTTCGATCCATAGGTAGCGGATCACCACGGGCCGGGTGAAGTGAACGCCCCGAAGCTGTGTCCGGATCATGTAACCGATCACGTTCTGGGCCTGTCGCTTCATGGAAGCGGCTTTGTATTTCCCTTTATGGGACCGCTCCGCGTCGATGTATTCATTCAGCCCCGGCAAAAGGCCGGGGATCGTCAATTTGTATTTCTTCATGGGTTGTCCTTTCTCACAGGCCCAGTATTCGTCGGGCGGCGTCCCGGCGGTCGCTGGCATTGGAAGCCCTGTCTCTTATACACATCTCCGAGCCCACGAGACCGAGGCTGATCTCGTA
>ENA-OZFL01000127-OZFL01000127.1-human-gut-metagenome-genome-assembly--contig:-NODE-127-length-32336-cov-5.403116_pt1 | contig 32336 bp, 28 predicted proteins | sample MGYA00245108_ERZ653641 | MGnify/ENA primary metagenome ERZ653641 (study PRJEB26926, sample SAMN06165058) | human gut metagenome | biome: ENVO:00009003; feature: ENVO:2100002; material: ENVO:00002003... | reverse complement strand
AGATCAGCCTCGGTCTCGTGGGCTCGGAGATGTGTATAAGAGACAGCAAATATACTTCACCATTCAGGCTGGAATAGTCATCTGTATTGAGATCAACATCACCCTTCTTTACCTGAATGTAAATATGCTTTCGGTTCAGGTCATTTGGATCAACCAAAACGCACTCATACTTTGGCGTAGCAATTTTATTTGTCGATGGAATGCAAACGTAGCCTTTCGTATCATACAACCACAGCGCAAGTAAATCCTCAACATCTTCCGGCTGAAGCAGGCTGTAAAAATGCTTCTCACATAACGAGAGGGCTGGATCGGGATAATTGAATAGATCCTGTGCTGAATCGTGAACGCGGTTATACAACATCTGACTGTATGCTTCTACTCCATTTTTCTTAATTCTCTGGATGGTTGATCCCATAATAAATGATGTTGCCACAGCACCAGGAACGGATTCTTCATCTGCCTTATCTGTAGCTGGATACCAGTCTATATTGGTCAACTGATTCGCTGCATCCATCTGTACTGCATCTTCGCGAAACACCCAGGTACTGTTCGCCTTCACTCTCGCAATATAGTATTTCCCTTCATTTCTTGAGCGCATCCATAGTAGGTCTCCTTCTTTCACATTCTCTACCATGCGGCGTACACTGTCGAATGATTTGTACTGAGTTGTTGCCAGCTTACAGTAATCCAAAAATGTATGTATCCCAGAACGTTCTGCCTGGGTTAATTCACGCAGACTCCATCCCATTGCTGCAACATGATTTTTCAAGCAATAGTTGGCAACATTTGTGCCTCCTGTATTCACCTGTAATCTCCATACTGCCATCTTGTCTTCCTCTTTCTTTTTGTATTTAGAACTTTCTCATCATTCGCTTCGATATTATTATATATCTTCCAAACATAGAATGACAGATGCGATGTACATTATTTTGCACACAGGGTACCTGTATTTTGATACGCACAAAAAAGAAGCAGCGCAGGAAGATTCTTCTGTCCTGCACTGCATTCCATCATCTACTATTCTCTCTATTTTCTTCTCCCTATCCATGCAGCTGCTCTTTTTTCTTCTCGTCCTCTTTCAGGATTTCCTGCACGATCTTTTGTGCCACAAGCCAATCCTGCATTTCCGATTTGGTCTTGCGGTACTCTGCATAGGAGCTTTTCTTTCGTTCCAGAAGCATCGCATACTCTGCGTTCAGCTCGCTGATGCGCGGGAGCTTTTTGTCAGAGCCGTTCTCTTTCTTATAAGCATCAAACGCCTTTTTTGCTGCGCTGCGCAAGGCCAGCGTATCCCGGTGGGCTTCATAGAACTCTCGATTGTAGCCAGATGCTTTATACGCAGCAAAAACATCTTTTGCCTTGGCATAATTGATTAGATGCTTCCGCAGCACCGACACTTCCGACATCCGTTCCTCATCTGCTTTTACAGATTCCAGCAGCGCATCACATTTTTCAGAAATTCCATCTGCCTTTTCTTTCAGCTCTGCATAGCTCTTGATTCCATGCTCTTCCATGAACATCATAGCTTTTGCCATCTGTTTCAGATTAAAGACTTTCGCCCAACGCGCATACCCCGCGCCTTTGCCTGCCTGCATTTTGGCACGGACATCAATAAGGAACGACAGCTCCGCCTTCTGATGCACCTGCGCAGACCGTGCGCTTGTGCGGGTTTTCTCTGCAAATTTGCTTTTATGAATCGCATTCCCGGCAAGCACCTCGCAAAGTTCTTCAACTGAATAGCCCTTGCCGAAAGAGCGGAAGCGGGCAAATCTGGCATGGCCTTTTCCCCGCAGGGCAGGCTGTTTTCCATCTTTATACTCGTACCCTGCTTCCTGCAAAATTCCAATCAGTTCTCGGAAGTCTTTTGGTTTTCTTGCCAATGCTGCATCAATGGACTCGCAGATTTCATCCCGCTGCGATTTTTTCTCCGGGTATTCCGTTCTCTTCTGCCGCTCTCCATAGGGCTTCCGGATAATGACCGACAACCGGTGTTCCAGACAGACGATATCACTGAGCCTTGCCAGTGCAAGACCGGATAAGCGAAAATCTCGGAATTTTCTGGTGCAGTCTAATGTAGTCGAATTAAAAATAATGTGATTATGAATGTGCGCACGATCAACATGGGTAGCTACGATAAATGCGTGTTTTCCCTTGGTGAATCGCATGGCTGTCTCATACCCAACCTTGTTTGCTTCCTCCGGTGTGATTTCTCCGGGCTTAAAGGACTGCCGAATCTGATATGCAATCACATCATGTGCCTGGGTTCTTCCCGTGATATGCTCATACTGCCGTTTGGAAAGCAGAAATTCTTCATCACAGGTCTTTGCATCACAGGCATACGCACTAATGTATTTTCCATCTTCCGTCTTTGCTGCATTCTCAGAATAATCAGTACGGTCAGCCAGACACTGCGCTACCGTCTTTCCTTTATTGATATGCAGCGCAATTAGTCTTGTAGCCGCCATTTTCATATTCCTCCATCTAAAAAGAGCTACCCGAAGGCAGCTCTTACCAATCTACTATTCTCATTTTAACATCCGTTCCCGGTCATAAGCTCCCTGCAAATAAACGGCCTGCTTGATGATCTCTTCCATATCGAAATAGACACACATGATGCTTTCGTACAGCTTCCACACATTAGATTCGGTGCCGCCCACCATTTCCATCAGCTGGTCTTCCATCTTCGAATGCTCAGACTGTTTTTCCTGATAAGCTGTCTCTTCCACAAAATGATTCTCTCCATCTGTTTCCTCGTACCGCAAATCATAATAATCTTTCATAAACTGAATATCCATCTAATCCCTCCTGAACTCAAATTGTCAAAACATCCTCTACACACTCGCACAGCCGTTCCATCAGTTCCATGATGCCGCCCGCACCAACCGCAGCTGCGAACAGCCCCATCTCAATCATGGTCAGCAGGAACACATCCGTCCAGCTCGCCCGAACCACCGAATAGATGCCGCAGCCAAGAACAAACAGCATAACCGGCGAAAGCACCCACAGGGATAGCTGCATCAGCAGATTCCAGATAAAGCATAGAAATCGCAGCAGAAACGCAACCGGCAGCAAGAGGATTTTCAGCACCAGCTTCAACAAAAAACATACGATCTTCATGGATTTCACCCCTTCGTTTTTCTTTTCATCTTCATTTTACCGTACCCGCTTGCCAAACACCACGATGTCAACAGGAAGACCTACAAAAAATATGTAATGGCACAGACAGTTTCATCTGTGCCATGTGCTGTAAAAATCCCGCACGTTTGCGCCGTCAGCGAATACCGGAAAGCCTCTTCAGGATCAGCTTCTGCATCTCCCAGAGTTCATCCAGTCGCTTCTGCAAATCCCGGATATCCTCCGCATAGATGCTTCCGGATTCATTGGCGCGTTTTGCGTACTGGTTCAGGTTGTTGCTGCATCGGCGAAGAAGAGTGGATACCTGCGCCACATCCGACAAATCAAGATTCACGCAGTACCCGTCCATCGCCATTTTTCTCATATAGGCACCGGTATTCCGAATCCCCAATTCCTTCTGCTTTTCACGAATCCTCGCCAGCTCTTCCGGGTTTACCCGGACATTGATCCAGTGTTCACGAACACTCATAATGCCACCTCCTCATCATCTCGATGTGTCATCGGCGGAATGCGCCCTGCACGGTCACGCAGCTCTGCCAGGACAGACGGCTTTTCCGTTGTTCTCTCACGGTCTGGATCATCATTTCCACGGTCATCCATATTCAACAGTGCGTCCAGTTCTGCCAGTCTTACACTCTTTTCTGCCAGTTCTGCCTCCTGGGGGAACGGCTTTCCAAGCTCGGCCTGCGCCGCTTCCTGCTGGCTCCTAAGATTGTCCAGCTGCTGTTCCGCCTTCTCCAACCTTGCAGGAATCCCGGCAAGAGCATTATCCAGACGCTGGATATTGCCCGCGGCACTGGTGCCGATGGGCACCCTGTGTGTCATCTCGCCTTTCAGCAGCACCTGATACTCTTTCTGGAAGCTGTCAAACGTCAGCTCCATCTTGAAACCACGGTAGCTGCCAAGTGGCACCGGCTCCAGACTCTGATTGGCTTTACAGATTGCGAGGATTGCTTCACCGGCCTCGACTTTTTCAGTAAAGCATGTGCCATTCACTGCCATGCCGCAGAACCCTTCTTCCGGCAGCGGATGTGCCGCCACCGTCCGAATATCCGACTGAAAGCCCTTGATAAACCCCTGCGTTTTCTCAATCTCCGCAGGGAAATATTTCATCAGCTTATCCTCCAATCGGTACTGCTGGCTCTGATGGTCTGCCTTCAATACTTTCAGCCTTGCAACATCCACATCCAAATCCATTTTCTCCTTAATCTGCGGGTCTCCTGCACAAAGTGCCTTGATCTCCGCATAGGAAAGTGCCTGCTCATCCACATCGTCACAGGAACGAACCGGGGATTTGCTGGTCATGATCTGACTGATAAACTTCTGCTTATTCTCCAGTGTCTGATAGAGGTAAGCGTCAAAAGTTCCTTCCGTCACATACTGATAAACCTGCACTTCTTTGTTTCGGTTTCCCTGACGGATGATACGACCATTTCGCTGGGTCATGTCCGCAGGCCGCCAGCCCACATCCAGATGATGCACGGCCACCAGCCTGTCCTGCACGTTCGTGCCTGCACCCATCTTCTGTGTCGAACCTAACAATACCCGTACCTGTCCGGTACGCACTTTGGCAAACAAATCTTTCTTTTTTGCCTCAGTATCGGCATCATGAATAAATGCGATTTCTTCTTCCGGCACACCGGACTGAATTAGTTTGGCGCGGATATCCTCATAGACATTGAAGGTTCCATCGTTCTTCGGCGTGCTGAGGTCGCAGAACAGCAGCTGGGTCAGCTTCTCCGACTGTCCTTCCTCATAAATCCGAAGCACATTCCGCACACAGGCGTTGAGCTTGCTATTTGGGTCATCCGGCAGGAGCGGATTCATCAATCGCTGATCCAGTCCCAGCTTTCTGCCATCCGATGTGATTTTCAGCATGTTATCGACCGACGGGTCTACCACACCGGAATGCACAGCCGCCGCCCGTTCCGAAAGCTCTGCCACCATCGCCTGCTGATGCTCCGATGGCTGCACTACCACGGTTTCAAACTTTGCTTCCGGCACCGGCAGATGCAGCTGATCGGAAGTCTTGATATCCGCCACTTCCTTGAACATGTTCATCAGCTCCGGCAGGTTGAAGAATTTTGCAAATCTCGTTCTTGCCCGGTATCCGGTTCCCTCCGGTGCCAGCTCAATGGCTGTGGTGGTCTCACCAAAGGTAGAAGCCCAGCTGTCGAAATGGGTCAGCCCTTTCTGCTGCAATGTGCCGTATTGGAGATACCGCATCATGGTATAAAGCTCCGTCATGCTGTTGCTGACCGGGGTGCCGGTCGCGAAAATGATGCCGCGCCCGCCTGTCAACTCGTCCATATACTGGCACTTCATAAACATATCCGAAGATTTCTGCGCTTCCGAAGTGGACAAGCCTGCGACATTGCGCATTTTTGTGTAGAGGAACAGGTTCTTGAACGCGTGTGCCTCGTCTACGAACAGTCGATCTACGCCCAGCTGCTCAAAGGTAATCACATCGTCCTTACGGTCGGTTGCCCGGAGTTTCTCCAATCTCGCCTCCAATCCTTTCCGGGTCTTTTCCATCTGTTTAATAGAAAAACGTTCGCCATTCTGGGATTTCATCTCAGCAATGGCGTTTTCGATTTCATCAATCTGGGCAGTCAAAATCCGCTCCTGCCGTTCTGCGGACACCGGAATTTTCTCAAACTGGGAATGCCCGATAATGACTGCATCGTAATCACCCGTAGCAATTCGTGCGCAGAACTTTTTTCTGCGGGCAGTCTCAAAGTCCTTTTTGCTTGCCACCAGCAATTTTGCACTCGGATACAGGCGCAGGAACTCGTTTGCCCACTGAAGGGTCAAATGATTCGGAACGACAAACATGGATTTCTGGCACAGTCCCAGCCGTTTTGCCTCCATAGCAGAAGCTGCCATCTCGAAGGTCTTGCCAGCACCTACCTCGTGGGCCAGCAGCGTATTGCCTCCGTACAGCACATGAGCAATGGCATTCTGCTGATGTTCCCGCAGCCGGATTTCCGGATTCATGCCGCCAAAGCGGATATGGGAACCATCGTACTCACGGGGACGGGTACTGTTGAACAGCTCGTTATACTTTTCCACCAGTTCCGCACGGCGATAAGGGTCTTTCCAAACCCAGTTCTGAAACGCATCCTTAATGGCCTGCTGCTTCTGCTGGGCGAGGGTGGTCTCCTTTTTATTCAGAACCCGCTTCTGCTTGCCGTCTGCATCCTCCACGGTATCGTAGATACGGATGTCCCGCAGATTCAGCGTATCCTCCAGAATCCGGTAGGCGTTGGCTCTGCTGGTGCCGTAGGTCATATAGGCATGGACATCATTCCGGCTCGGTGTACTCTTACCGGTAATCTGCCACTCTGCCGTCATGGGAGAGAATTTCACTTCAATGTTACGGCGCAGATAGAACGGCGGTTCAAAGGTTTCTTCCATGAACTGCTGGATATAACCCCGATTGACCCATGTGGCACCAAGGCGCACATCAATCTCTGAAGCATCCAGGTCTTTCGGCTGCGCCTTTCTCAGATATTCCGTATTTACCGCAAAGGCAGGGTCAGAGGCCGCAGCCAGTTCTGCCACGCGGAGCTTTTCCCGGACATTGCCGGACAGATATTCATCAGCTGTCACCCAGCCGGTTTCCTCGCCGCCCTGCGTCATCGGGTCTTTGAAAATGACACCATGCAGTTCCTGCTGGATTTTTTCATATTCCCCCGGCGTTCCTAAAAGCTCCGACATATAGGGCAAATCCACTCCGCCGCGCTCTCCGATAGAGATTGCCAGAGCTTCAGCCGGAGTATCTACGCTGGTAACAGCCCGTTCCGGTCGAATCGTCCGTTTGGTGAACATATCCGCCTTGGATTCCAGCCTGCCGTTTTCGTCTACGTTTTCCAGAGAGCAAAGCAGATAATAAGACGAATCTTCCGAAAAAGCCTGTGCATTTGCACGGGAATTGATAAGTCCATACTGATCGGCGAATCGGTCATAGGCCACATTCAGTTCCCGCTGTTTCTGGGCAATCGCGTCCTCCGGATAATCGTTCAGCTGATAGTCGATCAATTCCTGCACAATGGTACGAAGTTCCACCATACCCTTGATCCTGCCGGTGGCTGTCGCAGAAAGGTCAGCCTTTCGCATGATGCTGTTCTCACGGAAGTAGACATCCCCATCCACCACCGCATAGGAGAAGTTCTTTACATTAGGGTCTGCCGGAATGGTTTCGCCCTGCAAGGACAGTTCTTCCTCCGGTGCCAGCTCCTGCGCTTCATAATGACCACCGATGTGCTGCACAGCCTCATGCAGCTGGTCTCCAAGATCTGCATCCGGAATCGGAATGACCGTACATTCTTCCTTGCCGTATTGGGTGCTTTCCGTTGTAATCTCACCCAGCACCATTTCCGGGTGGTCAACAAAGTAGCTGTTGAGGGTAATACCCTCCGATGTCAGCCCCAGATGCACCCAATCCGGTTCGATATCAATGGGATGGTCTCTCTTTTGCAGAAAAATGATATCCGACACTACATCTGTACCGGCATTGGCACGGTATGCGTTGTTAGGAAGTCGAATGGCTCCCAGCAGTTCTGCCCGCTGTGCCAGATACTTTCGCGCGTCCGGATTCTTGGAATCCATCGTATAGCGGCTGGTAACAAAGGCCACAATACCACCGGGACGAACCTGATCCAATGCCTTGGCAAAGAAATAGTTGTGGATAGAAAATCCGAGTTTATCATAGGGCTTATCGCTGACACGGTAGTTGCCAAAGGGCACATTGCCCACGGCCAGATCATAGAAGTCGCGCCGGTCGGTGGTTTCAAAGCCTGCCACCTTGATTTCTGCCTGCGGATACAATTTCTGCGCAATGCGCCCGGTGATGGAATCCAGTTCCACACCATACAGTCTGCTTCCCAGCATGGAATCCGGCAGCATACCGAAGAAGTTACCGACACCCATCGACGGTTCCAAAATATTGCCTTTCTCAAATCCCATACCGTCCAATGCCTCATAGATTGCACGGATCACGGTAGGGCTGGTGTAATGCGCATTCAGAGTCGAAGCCCTGGCTGCGGCATATTCTTCTTCCGTAAGAGCTGCTTTCAGCTCCTTATATTCGCCTGTCCAGGCAGTTTTCTCTGCGTCAAAGGCATCTGCCAGCCCACCCCAGCCGACATAATTGGCCAGCGTTTCCTGTTCTTCCGGTGTCGCATCCCTATGCTGATTTTCTAAGGCTTTCAGCGTGTAGATGGCATCCATGTTGGCACGGAATTTCTGCTTAGGACTGCCTTCGCCGAGGTGAAAGCTGTTGATGCGGTAGTTCTCCGCATGTTTTGCTTCATGCCCTGCCCAGAACGCTTCTTCTTTTCCACGATTCAGATCAACCACCAGATTGTGCAGGTGAACATTTTCCTCATGCCCCAAAAGTCTTGCCAGATTTTCCTTGCTTTCCGAGCGGAAGATCGGATACACGGAATCCGGGTCCCGAAGTTCCACATCGAAAAGCCCGACTTTTTCAATCGTAAATGCCTTTCCGTCCAGATACAGCGTATCGCCGACACGATAATCCGGCTGCACCGGAGCTGCCGGTTCTGGCTGCACAGTTGCAGGCTCTTTTTTAGCCTCCATGCTCCTGCCGCGAATCTCCTGCAACGCCTCGGACGCACTCACATAATCGGCAAATGTCTGTACTTTTCCGTCTGAATATCCGTAATACTCCTCTTTGACATAATCCCAGATGGCAAACGCATCCTTAGAATCCGGGAAGTTCTCGCCGGTCATCGTGACTACAAACCGTTCATCCGGTGCATAGCCAGACTCTCTGGCAAGTTCTCTGGCGTGTTCCTGCATTTCCAGCACCAGAGGATCTGTCTCTGCTTGAGCCGGTTCCTGTGCTTCTTCGGATTCCACATCCGGGAATGGAATGTCCTGCTGCAAATCCTGTTTGCTCTTCTCAACATAGATCCAGTCTTTGGCTTCCCGTTCCTGAACTTTTTTAATCAACTGCTGCCGGTAGGTCTCTGCCTCCCATTCGCTGGTAAACTCTTCGCTGACACCATCTGGTTCCACATGAATGCCATCCTGAATATCATCCCAAACCGCATAGCCATCGTCAGTTTCCATCACGGTAAACCGCTGGGGTGCTGCCAGCTCGCTCCGGGCATAGATATCCGCAGCCGTATTCAGCATATTGTCCACATGCTCATTTCCGGTATCGTAGCGTTCCGGTGGTGTTGGCGGAAATACATGGGCGGCAGTCGGCATAGGAAGCGGCGCGCCGTATTCCTGCTCCAGCTTCCGATACTCTTCCATTTCCAGCGCGGTCAGGTACTGATCATTTTCCACAAGCCGGTCTAACCGCTTATCCACCGCCGACCATGTGAGGCGCACTTCCCGGTCATGGTCATAATTGCGAAGCAGAATACCTCTTCCGTTATAATCGGCAAAACCGCGACTGCCATCCATAAAGGTATAGCTGTGACCGCCGAGACCGTATTCTGCTTTCAGGAATGCAGCTCGTTCTTTCGCGTCCCCTTGCTGCTGGTACAGCGCATAAATACGGATTTTTCCGCCTTCAAAATTAGAACCTGTCCGCAACATCCGATCGATTTCATCCTCAGAAATGACAAAAGCGGAGGGCTTTTCGCTCTCCGCTTCTCTGGCTGCATTCTTTGCCGCCGCATCAATTTTCTGAATCTGCTCTGCTTCGGACTGAAACAGGCTCATAAAGTTTAACTGTTGATAAGTTCCGTCAGAATGACTTCCTCTGCCTGCGCTTTCAGCATGTTCATGTGCTGCACCCAGGCCATTTGGTTCGATTTCTTGTCCGGTGCCGGATTCGCTTTCAGAAGCTCCGCTATCATCTGCTCCATCCGTGCGGTCGCGGTCTCCTGAATCTCCCACAGGTGCGGGTACAGTTTCTCGGTCAGGATCAGGTGATTGTACAGCAGCGTGTTGTTCTCCTGCAGGAACGCTCTGCGCATCCTCCCGTACTTGCCCAGGGGCTTCTGTTCCTGCACCGACAACTGGATGTCCGGAATCAGGTAATCGCCGTTCTTCGTGTAATTCAGCTCCATCATAATTTTGGCTCCTTTCTGCCTGCTTGTCTTTTTCATAGGTTCGGATCGTGCGTTCAATTTCCCGGAAGATCTGGCTGGACATTTCGCTGACCGCAGTTCCCAGCACATTGGCGGCAGCCTGCGTATTAAAATCAAAGATATCCAGAAAATCCTCGTGTTCAAAATAGCCATCTGCATTGCCCACCGTCCGGGTAAAGACGGAATATGCGATGCTGACAGCGGCAGCTCTCTTAAAGGAAGCTCCGATGTTGAGTTCATCATACCCTTCCAGATAGGAATCTGCAACGATGTCGCTGATCTGTCTGCGTTTTTCCTCCCAGTACTCCCTTGCAAGGCGTTCCGCCGCTTCAATGATGTGATTTTCCAGAGACCCGGCACCGGCAGGAACATCAAACGCCGTATCCAGTGCTCGAATGATTGGCTGCTCATGCTCCGCATTCATTTTCCAGAGCTGTACCGGTCGGGAATTCTTCCGTTCTCCGGTATCTGCCACATCAAATACATACCGCAGTTTCGGCTGCTCACCGCGCATGTCCAAAAGAGCAATGCCCTTGGAGCCGCGCTTCACATAGCGATTCATCCGGTCATTCCAGAGATCGTACTCTGCACAGGCTGTTGCTTCCGGTCTCTGCTTATAGATCATCAGCTGCTCCGCAAAGGGATACTTATAAAGCCGTGCGGATGTGGTCAAAAACGCTGTCCACTGCTCTTTGCTGCCAGTGATCTGCGCCGCTGCTTCCTGCGCCATCTGCATATAATAAGCCGTTTTCGTCATCATCTGTATTCTTCCTCCTCTCCCTTATTCGTCCGGATATAAATCCAGTGCCTCATATTCTGCATCCGTCATCTCTGCCAGTTTTGCAAGCAGCGAGGCCGTCCACCTGCGCAGGTTCCTGTCTCTGCCCGTCAGACTTTTCTGCATCGTCTGAAGCTCTGCAATCAGCCCTGTCCGTGTGCCAGGGCTGTAAAGCATCATGAGCATCCATTCGTCATCCGTAAAACACATTTATAACTCCTTTTCTTCGCAGCACCTGCGAGGCGGCGCAGGCGGCACAGCCTCCTGCTTTTCCTTCAGCTGGTCCAGAACCGATGCTTTCTCCACCGGTTCTTCCTTCTTTCCGTTATTGATTACGCCGTCAATCATGCCGTAATCGTCTTCCATTGCCATTTCTGCGGCTTTCAGGTAATTCTTCGGTTTCAAAAATCCGGGCAGTTCCTGGAAGCCGATGGAATCCACATAGTGACAGCTTACAACACCATTCTGCCGTAAAGCCACGATGTCAGACACAGAAAGACTATGCCCAGTAAAATCATCAGGGCGGGAAATATTGAATTTCGCATACAGTTCCTCCAACATCGTATTCTGATCCTTGTAGGGAAGAAGCGGAGCCGTATACACCACTTCATAATGGTCAATATCCGGCTCCAGTCCCATCCGTTCCAGTTCGCGCATAGACGAAAAGCGTTCATATACCGTATCCTCGCTGCGGCGAAGCTGCAAAATTGCATACTGGTCGGTAGTACTGTCGAGAAATGCCATCATCTTCTCATCTAATGCCTGATTTCCATGCACTTCATCCCATTTTTCAATTCTTGCCATCGTTCATTTCTCCCTTCTCCATAAACGGCAGGCCGTTTTCCTTTGCTTCCTGTCGCTGCTGTTCCCGCCGCTTTTCACTGTACGGCGGTCGGATACCAACACAGCGTTTCGGAATCGTATAAGTGACCGACCCATGCTCCCGGTGCTCCAAAATAAACTGCTCCGGATACTGTTTTCGCAGTTCCCGAAGCTTCTTAATCAGGCGGCTGTCATGGGTATAAATGCTGGCGGTATCCAGTTCATTATCAAAATTGATGACGGTTTCCTGCTCTGCCTTCGTAAGCTTGTATTTCATCGCTCTGCCTCCTTCGCCTTGGCAGCTTTCACCGGCGTATCCGTTCTGGAAGACAAATCCGAGAGTTTACCCAGCACAGATTCCCGTCTGCTGATTTCCGCTTCCTCTGCACGATCACAAAGTTCATCATAGTCAATCCGCGTCATGGTGCGGCCACCGAACCCATAATCCGAAAGAATCTGGTCTCTGGCTGCATTCATGCTGATTTCCGGGTTGTCGATCTGTCCACCGTCAATTTCCGTAAAGTCCTTATGATATAAGGTATAGTCGTAACCGTCCTCACAGGTCTGAATGGCAAGAAAGCCCTTGCTTCCCAAATCCCATGCACTGCGTTCTTCCGTAATCAGCGGCTCTGGGCGGCAGGTGCCACCGCCGCGTTCCAGCATTTCTGCCAGTTGACAGATGTGCAAAACATCATACCCCAGGCGCAAATGATATTCGTCCATATATTCGCAACGGGCTGAAAATTTCCGATTCGGATACTCAATCTCCACCGCACTGCCATCCGGAATTGTGAACCGATCCTCGTAGCTGCTGGTGATAAACCGGATATTTTTAGCATTCTCCAGCTCAGGATCAGCCTTTTTCATCTGCCAAAGAATCTTTCTGCCGCCGCGTACCTGCTCCAGCATCTCCGGGGCTACCGGTGCAATAGCAAGACCAGCAAGCTGGGGAATCTTCTGGAGTGCCGCCATCCTCGCGCTTTCTTCCAGCGTAGAAAACGGCTGTTTATCCAACACATCCCAGCCAATGTGTCCCTCGGTGGTCTGCACCTTGCTGTCCATATCAAAGCAATGGAATTCCACGCCGTCCTGCTTTTCCTGCAAGGAAAGCAGAGCAACATTATCCACCAGATAAGCTGCATTCATCATTTTCATGCTCATTTTTTACCTCCAAACTCCAGCTTAAATGCTGCTGCACCGTCCTCGCCGGTCTCTACATGAACGGTTGTGTCATAGTAACGTCCAGACTTCTTGGAATAGCAATGGGTAAGTCGTGCTTTCCCCTGATTTAACAGTTGCCTTGCCAGTTCCTCCGTCATCTGCTTTCCCAGTGTCTGAAAGAACCTGTTTTCCTTCCAGAGCGCAAATTTACAGCTCTTATCCCTGCAAAACCATCCTTTTGCAGTTTCGCAGACATCGCTGCCGCAGGCGGGACAGGAGCCAATGGTCTTGCGCTCCGGCTGCATCAGCACATCGGCACCTTTCACAGCCTCGTAGGTTTTGACAAGTCCGCTGACCATGTTGCTGATTTCGCCCATAAAGGCATCGCTGTCATACTCGCCGTGTTCTATTTTCAGCAGTTTTTCCTCCCAGTCTGCCGTCATGGATGGAGACTGAATTTGTTCCGGCACCACCGTCACCAGCGCATTTCCCTTGTCCGTAGAACAAAGGTATTTCGTTTTCTTATCGCCCCTGCGCTCGATAAAGCCTTTCTGTACCAGTTTTTCGATGATGGCAGCGCGTGTAGCTGGTGTGCCGATGCCTTTTCGCTCTACACCAGCCGGAAATTCATCCGAGCTGGCACTTTCCATCGCTGAAAGCAGAAGATCTTCGGTAAACCTCTTGGGTGGGCTGGTCTTGCCCTCTTTCAGATCGACACCGGCAAGTTCCAGTGTCATGCCTTCCGAAAGCTCCGGAAGATCACCTGCCTCCGCATTCTTCTCAGCATCTTCAACCGGCTTTCCTGCATATTGCCTCCAGCCCATATCCGTGACTGTTTTGCCTTTCGTGCGGAACTTCTGACCGGCACACTCCGCTTCTACTATGGTTTCTGCATAGTGGCAGGGTGTTCCGACCGCACAAATCAGCCGCACCGCCAGCAGAGTAAGAATCGCTTGTTCTCCACTGGGAAGCGAGGAAATGTCATAACCCGCCGCTGTTTTTGTAGGGATAATGGCATGGTGATCGGTGACTTTCTTAGAATTGATGACCTGCGCTGCATTCACCGGTGCCGGTACATCCGCCTGAATCTGAAAGCTCTGCTGGATCACAGAAACAAGTTCCGGCACCAGCGGTGCCATATCATCCGTCAGATACCGGCTGTCGGTACGGGGATATGTCACGAGTTTCTTCTCGTACAGAGCCTGTGTGTAATCCAGGGTCTGCTGGGCAGTGAATCCCAGCTGCCGATTTGCTTCTCTCTGAAGCGATGTCAGATCAAACAAGGCCGGGGGCTTCTCTGATTTTTCTTTCTGCTCTACCTTGGTAATGATGGCACTTCCTGCCTGGCAACACTCTGCCACCAGTTTTTCTGCTTCTGCTTTTTCTTTCATTCGCTCACCGCCCGCTTGAAAATCCCGAAATTTTAATTCTGCCGAGTAGAACGGCTCCGGCTTGAACGCCCGGATTGCTGCATCTCGCATAACCACCATCGCAAGCGTTGGTGTCATCACGCGCCCCACATTCAGGGTCTGCCCATACAGACATGAAAAAAGCCGGGTGGCGTTGATTCCGACAATCCAGTCGGCTCGCTCCCGGCATAAAGCCGCCTCATATAAGGCATCATATTCTGTTCCCGGTCTGAGCTTCTGAAAGCCTTCCCGGATAGCACTGTCCTCCATTGATGAAATCCAAAGCCGTTCCACCGGCTTTTTGCAGCCGCACTGATGGTAAACCAGTCGGAAAATCAGTTCGCCCTCACGCCCTGCATCGGTTGCACAGATCAGACTCTCCACATCTTTCCGCTGCATGAGCTTTTTCAGGATTCCGAACTGCTTTTTCGTGCTGGCGGACACCTGATACTGCCAATGTTCCGGCAAAATCGGAAGATCATCATACTTCCACTTTGCATACTTTTCATCATAGGCTTCCGGCTGGGAAAGTTCCACCAGATGCCCCACACACCAACTGACAAGGTAGCCATTGCCCTCCATATAACCGTCCCCGCGCTGATCTGCCCCGATCACTTTCGAGAGACTCATGGCAACCGAGGGCTTTTCCGCTAATACAAGCTTCATTCGATACTGCTCCTTTCGCAAAAAAATTAGCAGCCAGGCACCGAAGCGCATGACTGCTATGTAAGGAACGGTATTCTGTTTTAGGTCTACAAACTGGGGCTTTTATGATCTTGCCACAGCTTATCAGTCTATGCACGTCAACTGTTGAAACCGCCGTGTACCGAACGGTACGCACGGTGGTGTGAGAGGACGGCGGCTAGTCACCGCCTCCTACTCGCTTGTGCCCATGTTTCGGCCCTCCACATCATCACTCCGCGCATGCGTTGTGCCTCGCCGCAACGCATTCTGCCCCTCGCTGACTCATCGCCAGGCATCGCTGATGGTGTTCGTCTGCCCATCCTCACTTCTGCAGTATCTGCTTTTCGTTCTCCTGCACACGCCGCTCGAGCGCTGTATACTGCCGGAGCTCGTCCTCGGTAAATCCCCGGAACTTCGCCTGCTCGTAGTCACGCTCCGCGGCCGCGATATCCTGCAGCACCGCATCCGACGCCGGCAGCAGCTCGAGACGAATCTTCCGCGGCTCGCGTTTTTTCTTCGTCATTCCGTTCGCGTCTGCATCCTGTGCCTCGCCACGCTTTCCGAAAAGACCGGTCGCCTCGGCTATTTCCGCCGCTTCACGTCGTTTCCTCGGCACGTCGACCACTTCGAGCATCCCGCGTGAGACCAGCTTCTGCAGCGCGGCGCGCAGATCCTCGCGGCTCATATGCATCAGCTCCGCGAGATCCTTCCGGCTCAGCGCCTTTCCGGCATCCTTTCGATCAGTCGCCTCCACGGCATCTTCCCGCGCAGGCATCTGCGCTTCAGCCCCTCGAGTGAGTGCCTTTCCCGCGTCCTTCCGATACAGCAGCAGCGACAGCTCCGCCAGCGTCATATCATACTTCAGCGCCACCGACTCGAGATAGCGCTCGAGCAGCTTCCGGTCGCGGTACTTCTCCACGATGATCCCATCCTCCGAAATCACCTCCTGCAGCGCCTGGCTCCGCTCCTCACCGAGCTTCTGCGTCCCCGGAATCGTCGCCGGGAACACGAAACCATCCTTCGCCGCATCCACTAGAAAATGATAGACCTGCAGCCGCTTCCTCTCATACGCATCCTCATCCAGCACATGCTTGAAGAAGTCGTTGTAGCACTCGAACATCGCGAGTTTCATCTCCACCGTCCGCGCGAAGCTGATCTTCTGATTCACCAGCGAACCCTTCGTCTTCACATAATAGTAGACCGGCGTCCGCAGCGCATAGAACGTCGTCGCATAGCGCACATACTCGAGATTAAACAGAAAATCCTCGCACCAGCTGAGCTTCGCATCCATCCGGATCCCGTGCGCCTCCACAAGCGAGCGCCGGTACAGCTTATTCCACAGCACCCCATAGTAGTAGTCCGCCGGGTTCTCCATCATGAAGCCAACGAACGCTTCACGCCCGATCACCTGGTCCGCGTCGATATCCCCCTTCTGCGACACCATCTCTCCGACGACACGATAGAAATCCGCGATCACCATGTCGCAGCCCGTCTCCTCGGCCGCCCGCACCATCAGCTTCGTCGCATCCGCCGTCAGCCAGTCATCACTGTCCACGAACTGCAGAAACGTACCCCGCGCCCGCGCGATCGCCTGGTTTCGCGTATCCGACACCCCCGTATTCTCCTTATGCACGACCACCACGCGCGCATCCGCCCGCGCATATCCGTCGCAGATCTCCCCGGACCGATCCTTACTTCCATCATCCATGAGGATCAGCTCGAAATCCCGAAACTCCTGATTCAGAATACTGTCCACACAGCGCGCGAGACTCTTCTCCGCGTTATACACCGGCACGATGATACTGACCTTCGGCTCCATAGGCACCTCCATCAAAAAACTACTTCTAGTTGTACCATAAAACCCTCCCGTTGACACTCGTATATTTCTGCTCACTTTTCCCGGGCCAATGTCTCGGCCCTCCGCCTGCTCACTCCGCGCCCACGCGTCCGCACCCTCCACCTTCTCACGTCGCGTCCACCCATTCGCACTCGTTGCCTTTATCGCGCCCATGCCTCCGCCCACTACCTCCTCACGTCGCATCGAAGCACCAATTCCCTCATGAAAATGTCATATTACAGCATAAATTTGCTCATGAAAGTGTAATGAAGCACGGATTATTCCCTCATGAAAGTGGCAAAATACTGAAAAGAACGCTCATAAAAGTGGCAGAGCACGGAAATCTGAATGGTAAAATTCCGAGTTGTTGAGCTGTTCTTACTTTCTATTTTATCAGATATCGCCTACAGAGTCCATAGCTTCATAGCTCAAAACAGTTCACCCACCAACCATTTGGCTATGTAAAGGGGACGGCTTTTCAGCCGCCCCACCGGTCAACGCTGCGTTAATCAGACAGGTTCATCGTCCGATTCCGCTTCATAATCCTCGTTGACATCCACTTCTTCGTCCTCGTCACCATCATCCTCCGGCAGCTGGAGCGTATCTTCATCCTCATCGTGATAATCCGCATCCGGGTCCGGCTGATTTTTCTTGGACGCAGGCTTTACGCCCTTCATCTTGATATAGAGATAACCGCCGACACCGGCTGCACCGATCACAAACAGAAGCAGCATAATCATCGGAAGCGGAGACGATTTCTTCTGCTCGCTCTCTGTTTTCTGCTCTTCCGGTGCCGGTTCCGTCTCCTGCGGCTTTTCGGTTTCCGCAGGTTCCGTGACTTCCGGCTCCTTCTCCCGATACTTGGCAGCTTCCTCTTCATCCATCAGCGCAAGCAGATCGGCCTCGTCCACCATGTTCAGGAAATGCACATTCTGGTTGCCGTCTTTATCGCGGTCGATGATCAGATAAAAGGTGTTGCCCGCCTTTGTCACCAGCGTAATGAACTGCTGGCTGGATTTATCTTCTTCCTCACCGATATCGTCCACCAGCGTCATATTTCCTTCCGGAGTCAAAGCTGCACTGGATTTCGTCTCATCCTCGTATGACATTCCACTCTGCATCAGATCCAGAAACAGCTTCAGCGCATCTTCACTGAACATGCTGCTGTCTTTTGCAGAATCCGTGACATTCAGGTACTTTCCATGTGCATACCCGGTTTTGCCGTTGAAGTTTACCTTATACCAGTCACCGCATTTTTCGACAATCTCCACCGTATCGCCGGAATGCAGATATCCGATAATCTCCTGATCCATGCCGGGACCGGAACGAAAATGCAGACTGGTGATCCCCGGCACCACCGTACCAGTCTGCTTTTGGGACTTTTCGCTGCCGATATTGTATTCTTTGCCGCCCACCGTAACGATCAGGTTCCCATCCGCATCCGTAGAGACCTCATAGCCATCCGGCAGCACCTGCATATCCGGGTCGATTTCGATCCTGTCGGTATTGTCCGTTTTCCCTGCATTTGCGCTTTCTGCTGCATCCGCTTCCTGCGCAGCGGTACTGACAGATGTGTTCTTCTGCACATCATCGCCCGTATAGGCAAACGCAGTAGTCGTAAAGGTTCCTGCCGCCATCACACTGGCAAGCAGCATTGCCATCATCTTTTTCATTCCATATCCTCCGTTTCTTTCTCATCCAGTTTCAGGTTCTCCGGGTTGGGAACCGCAGCCTGCGCCATCTGAATGATGACTGCCAGCTGTTCCGGGGTCAGGCTCTGGGCATGTACCATTTCACAGATTTCGCTGTTTTCCTGCTCGTGGTACTTTCTGTCCCATTCCTTTCTGCGCTCCTCCCACTCATCACGTTTTCTGCGGGCTTTCTCACGCTCCGCAGCAATCTTTTCCAGTTTCAAGCTCATATCGTTTCCTTTCCGAGCGAATAAACGCCCTATTTTTATCGAATTCTTCCCATGCAGTAGTAGTGCTGCCGCCAGTAGTTCGTCTCAATGGAAGCATAGGAAATTGGGTTGCCGCAGTGAATCATCATCCCGTTGCCGACATAAATGCCCACATGGGACGCTCCGCTTGTGTTGTAGGTTTTCTGGAAGAAGATCAGGTCTCCGGGCTTTGCTTCACTTTTCGGGATAATGTCGCATTTTCCCATCAGACCGTTGGCCGTCTGCCTGCCCACATTCCAGCCATTTCCGCAGTGGTTGATGACCCAGCTTACAAAACCAGAACAGTCAAAACTGGTACTCGGCGAGCTGCCGCCCCAAACATAGGGATAACCGAGATATTTCTCTGCTTCGGTAATCATCTTCCGGAATTTTTCATCCGTCAGAGCTTCGCCCGGAATGTCGTAATCCTGATATTCTCCGCTGGAACCCGCGCCATCCGGCGTTGCAAAGGCTATGCCTGCAAACAGGTCATCCCGATTGCCCCGGCACTCCAGTGTGACTTCGTAGCGTTGCAGCTGGTCATCTGTAAGACCGGAATTTCTGGCAACATAGTCCACACCCCGATTGAGCAGCGTTACATTAAGGATTTTATACTCATACTGTACCGTCACCTGATAGGTGTAGGTGTGTCCGGTTCCGGTGATCGGATTGTAACTATAACCCACACGGGTTTCTTTCCTCGTCCGGATTTCCACCTTTTCCTCCAACTTCAGCTCATACTGTGCATCAAAAATACTCTGGAGCCGCGCCTGTACCTGGCTTCTCGTGTAGTTTTCAAATTCTACGGTCAGCAGAGATGCAAGTTCATAGGGATTGTGTCCGATCTCTGCCAGATTGTAGCGATACTCGTCATAGCCCGGATGGTCGGTTTCAATGCGGTCGATTTGTTTGCGAAGTTTATCTTCCAGCCTGGTATAATCCGTCTCCACGCCTTTCAAATCTTCATCTTCTGCCGTGTAGGAAGTCCCCAGCACCACATTGCCGCCGCCATTGATCAAGACGGAGCATGACGAAACCGACCCGGCAATCACCAAAACAAGCAGTCCCACGGCTGCGATACCGATGATGATATGCGAGTGGCTCTGCACAAACTGAAATGCCTTTTCCGTTATACTGGCAGTACCCTGCGCAGCTTTGGCTGTGCCAGCTGCTGTGTTCTCCGCAGCGGCCGCACCTGCCTTCGCAGCGGCATACTCTTTTTTGATGGCCTGCTTCTGCCGCCATCGGGAAAAGAGATTGGAACCAGCCTGCGGATCAGACTTCATGCGTTCCGCAAAGATGGAATCTACGGCATCTTTATTTCCCTTTTTCTCCAACCGCTCCAGCTTTTTGTACTGCCGCAGCTTTCGACCATATTGGAACCGAGAACCGGCACGGGCTGCACTTTCCGCTGAACCTTCGGTAAAATGCGCTGCCTCCACACCGGAATTATTATCCTGGTCGGCATTGCGCACACTCTGATGCGCTTTGGCTGAAAGTGCATCTGCCGCAAGATTTCCCGGCTTCTTAGGCTTTCCGTCCTTTTTCCCGGAAGCGGCCGCATTCTTCTTCGTCTTTACCTCTTGCTCCGATTTCAGCTTCTTGCTGCGCATCTTGGCAAGATCGGCCTCGTGACGAATCTGCCTTCGGTGTTCCGCTTTTTTCTTGTTGCTGTCTCCCGTACTGTTATCGGCGGCTTTGTTCCTGGAATCGCGAAGGGTGTTCTCCGCACCCTCGCGCTCCTGCCGCAGCTTGTCTCCGAGATTCGGATTTTTCTTGCCAGCCATCGCTTACACCCCCTTTACTTCCTGCACTTCGGTTAATTTTGTCGTCATAATCCGGTACAGTTCCAGATCGGTCGGGAAACGATCAACGAACGGCAAAATCACATTTCCGTAGAACAACAGTCCTTCGCCTTCGCCGGAGTGGGTCACATAGGACAGCTGGTGCGGGCTGATGTTCAGCTGATCCGCCAGAATCTGACGGTCACCGGCTGCCTGATTCAGCATATAAATGAAGTCGCTGTTTTCAAAAATGTTCGTCACTTCGCGGGAAGAAAGCAGGTCTTTCACGTTCTGGGTGATGCCGGTGGGAATACCGCCCCATTTACGGAATCGCTTCCAGATTTCCACGCTGTAGGCCGCTGTCTGCTCTTCTTTCAAAAGCAGATGGAACTCGTCCATATAGTAGCGGGTGGCTTTACCGGCGTTACGGTTGGCGGTCACACGCCCCCAAACCTGATCCTGCACCACCAGCATACCGATCTTTTTCAGCTGCTTGCCCAGCTCCTTGATGTCATAGCAGACCAGCCGGTTATTGATATCTACGTTGGTGCGGTGGTTAAACAGGTTCAGAGAACCGGTCACATAGATTTCCAGTGCCGTTGCCACATGGTGTGCTTCCTTTTCATCCTGCCGGAGCAGTGCCTCGTACAAGTCCTGCAACACCGGCATGTTCTCCGGCACCGGATTCTCAAAATAGGTCTGGTAAATCTGATGAACACAGCGGTCGATGACCGTCTTTTCTACCGGCTGCAAGCCTTCTTTTCCGCCCACGATCAGCTCACACAGGGACAGGATGAAATCTGCTTTCAGGGCAATCGGATTATCCTCTTCCGAATAGTTCGCATTAATGTCCATTGGGTTGATATACTGCGTGCTGGAAGGGCTGATTTTAATGACCTGCCCCTCAAATTTCTGCACCAGTGCTGTGTACTCAGCTTCGGGATCGCACACGATTACATCGTCATCCGTCACCAGGAACGCATTGGCGATTTCTCTCTTGGCAGAGAAGGATTTACCGGAACCGGGGGTACCCAGAATCAGCCCGTTGGGGTTTTTGAGCTTTTTCCGGTCAACCATAATCAGGTTGTTGGACAAAGCATTCAGCCCATAGTACAGAGCCTCTTTCCCGGTCTGAAACAGTTCCTGGGTGGTAAACGGCACGAAAATTGCCGTGCTGCTGGTAGTCATGCTGCGCTGAATCTCAATCAGGTTCTGTGCCAGCGGCAGGCAGCTCATCAGCCCCTGCTCCTGCTGGAAGTCCAGACGGCGCAGGTTGCAGTTGTACTTTTGTGCAATGCTGGAAGCCTGAAACACATTGGTTTCCAGCTCCTGCTCCGTTTCGCCGGTGTTCATCACCAGAAAGGTCAGCAGGAACATACGCTCATTCTGGCTCTGCAATTCCTTCAGCAGTGCCTTTGCGTCCTTACCGTAAGTTGCCAAATCGGACGGAATGATGTCCATATCGTATCCGGAACGTACAGCTTTCTTCTGTTCCTCAATCTTGGAACGATCCAGCTCCGTGATGGTGTGCTTAATAGACTTGATTGCTTTGTTCTGGTCTACCGACTGAATGTGCATGGTTACAATCTGGCTGGATTCCATATCCAGAAAGTCCTTCAGCAGCTGATCCGACAGGTCGGAAGCCGTAATCTGGAGATAGGACATGGAACCATACATCCCACCCATCTGAAAAACACGGTTCTTCGGAAAGGCAAAACCGGTCGGTGCAATAAAGTCCTTTACCGACAGCCCGCTCTCCGGCAGCCACTTCCAATCGAAATTGAATCGGTCATGGTCACCCATGTGGAACATATCGTGCATCAAATGAAGCCGTTCCTTGCCGTTAAGCAATTTTGCCCGGACACCCAAGCGTTTGAAGTTGTTCATCAGGTCGATCTCGATGTGAATGAGCCTCGGCTTTGCCTGCTTCATTGATTCCGCCTCAATGCCAAACGTCAGGTACTTCGTCTTGGTCAGGCCGTTGTTGCCCTGGGCAAGTTGACGGCGGAGCATGGTGCTGTACTCTGTGCGTACCGGATTAAAATGATCCTTCTGGTACGGGATACGCACCATCTTCTCAAAATTCGAGGCATCCGTAGCCATATTCATAAAAGAAAGCTCGAAGCGGATGCTGGAATCAAAGAAGTTCAGGAAGCTGCACCATTCCTCAAAGATAGCTGTCTGATCTTCCTGTTGTGCCAGCTGGTAATTGATGTCCTGAAACTGAATGGTTTTGGTATAGTAGTTGTCCGTCACACGGCAGATACCATCCGGGAACATCCGCTGAAAGGGAATGCTCTCCTGTGCCGAGTGCGGAACCGTGCGGTCACCCCTTGCACGGTCGATCACCGTCTGCACTTGTTTCTGCTCTGCGGCTGACAGATGAGACGGCATTCGGATGTCATCCTGCTTTTTATTCTTCGCTGTCAGCTTTTCGAGAATTTTGAACAATGCGATTTACCTCCATTTCCACGTCTGCCTGCTGTACCAGCAGTGCATAGTAATTTTTTGTTTTGTAAGGCCGCGTTTTCGGCCTCTTGAACTTTGCCTCATAGAAGTGCTTTGCCACCACTTCCAGCGGCTGACCGTCTTTCTCGTACATGGCAAGAAAGAAAAGCGGCAGCATTACTGCCATCATGCCAAGTGCGGCAAGGCTCAGATTCCCGCTGGATTTGAGCAAAAAGAAAACCGGAACGCCAATCAGCGCACCGGCTCCGAAGCAGAGAATCTGCCGTTTGGTCAGGTTCATAAAGACCTTGGTTTTGACCTTTGAAAGGTCTCGCGGCACAGAAATATAAGATGCCATGAATCATTCCTCCTCTCTTAGTGCGCTGCAAACACGGATTTCGCGAGGCTTCCCGTCTTAAACAGCGTAAATGCCAGCAAAACCGTATATCCCAAAACGCCCCAAATGCTGCTGATAATGTTATCCGAAAAGGACAGGTTCTGAATCAGAACTGCGTAGATGCCTACACAGATCATGATAAGAAACCCCTGGAATCCCAGTGCAAACAGGGAGCGCAGATAGTTTTGACCGGTATGGCTCTGCTCATGGTTTCCAAAGGTTGCGAACGGAATCGGCGCAAGGCTCACCATGAGGTAAATTTCCACCATTCGGCCATACACGATGACAAAGATGATAGCCGACAACGCCAGCATCGTGACCTGAACCACAAAGGTCTGCAAATACAGTCCCAGCAGCGGTCCCAAGTCCATGCCTTCCAGTGTAGCCTGCATTGCTGTCAGGGTCGCATCGCTGACGGACGTACTGCCGGAAATCAGACCGCCACTTCTGGAGATCACTTGCTGCGCCACATCAAAGACAGCCATCGTGATATTGAATGTGTTCGAGATCAGGGTCACTGCCAAAAAGGTCTTAAAGACCCATTTGAAAAATGTCCATGTCTCGAAATTTGCCAGATTGTTATGCTCGATGAGCATCTGGATCAGCTCATAACAGGCGATGAAAGTCAGCACCATTCCGGCAATGGGCAGGATCACGGATTCCGAGATGTTACGGATCATAGAGAAAACCGCAGGTGAAAAGTTCGCCGGTGTGGTTCCCACATCGCCTGCGATCTGTCCAACCTGCTGGTTGACTGAATCGAACATCCCTGAAAGATTTCCCATGATGCCGCTGATGATCATGCTCTTGAGCCAATCTGTGATCTGTTCAAGGATACTCTGCATGAGCCGCCTCCTTCCTTACGCAAACACGCCGAACAGCTTCGCCATACGGGACAGAAGCATGAACAGCTGGGAGAAAAGAGACAGTGCCGATGCAGTTGTAGTAAGAAACGCCATAGATTTGTCCTCCTGTAACTTGTCCGGCCTATCAGCCGGTGCGATTCTAAACTGCGGTTCTGCGCCATACCACCAACATGTGCACCTGCCGGAGAGCGCAGAAAATAGCCAGCTGCGGAGATTGCCTGCACCTGACTATGTAACAGGCAGCTTTCGCCGCCCGGTCGGAATCTTCGCTCCGACAGCTTTTGCTTAACCGAACAGACCGGAAAGCAACGGCACCAGAGTCGTGCCGATCAGTGCCACGCCGCCGCCAGCCATCAGCTGCTTCATGCCCTGAGACTTGGCACCGGGGTTGTCGTTGCCGTAACCCTCCAGCAGGTTGATGGCTCCCCAGATGCCGAGACCGGCACCCAGTGCGATAACGAGGGTCTGAAGAACGGTTACTGCGCTGTTGAAAAATGCCATAAATGTGTACCTCCTTGTACAATGCGCCCTTGTAGGCGGATGAATAGTGATTTTCCATTTGCATGTGCACCTGCAAATGGACAAACATATAGCCAGGTCTCCAATCCCAATTAGAAACCTGGCTATGTAAAGAGGCGGCAGCTCGCCGCCCCTTCTTATTCTGTTGCCAACAGCACACCTATGACATCTTCGTCACCGGAACGAACTTACTTGGCATGATCTGCATCAACCACTTCGTACTTATCACCGGGCTTGAGCTTCAGCCGATGGTCAAGAAACGCCTCGATGCTGAACGTGTTTTTCTTATCAGCACCGGCAGTGAGCTTGTAGTTCGGATGCTGGGTCAGATCATATTTATCTGACTTGAACGGTCTGACACCGCGCAGCTGCAAAATGCACTTTCCGCCATCCAACACAGCCAATTCATCCACCGAAGCCAAATCATGCCCGACCTTCTGATAATTAGTGCCGTAAGATGGGCTGTTGCCTCTGGTATCGGAAGTGTTGTACAGATCAATCGTTTCTTTTCCCAGTGCCTGATTCAGCTCTTTCAGCGTAGTCGGCTCCGAACCGCCAAGGAAAATACGAGAATCCATATTGCCGATGATAGTATCGGCATTGTCCTTGTAGATTGCCTTCAACTGGCTCTGTGCCTGAAGTACCAGACATGCCGAGATTTCTCTTGATCGGATGGTGGCTACCAGCTTTTCCAGGTTCGGAATCTGACCAATGTTCGCACACTCATCAATCAGGCAGCGCACATGCACCGGCAATCTGCCGCCGTAGACATCATCCGCTTTCTCGCACAGCAGGTTAAACAGCTGTGTATAGATCATCGAAATCAGGAAATTAAAAGTTGGGTCTGTATCGCTCATAATGAGGAACAGAGCCGTTTTCTTATCTCCCACCGTATCCAGCGACAGCTCATCGTACATGGTGATATCGCGGACTTCCTCAATATCGAAGGGAGCCAGACGTGCACCACAGCTCACAAGAATCGACTTTAAGGTTTTGCCCGCCGCCAGCTTGAACTTGGCATATTGACGGACAGCAAAGTGGTTCGGCTTCTTCTTTTTCAGTGCTTCAAACATCTGATCCACTGGATTCTGAAAGGTTTCATCATCCTCGCGCACTTCCATCGCATTCAGAAATTCAATCAGCGTTGCAAAGTTCTGCTCTTCCAGCGGTGCCTCATAGTGGATATAACCAATCAAAGCACAATACAGCAAGGTCTCTGCCTTCGTCCAGAATTCGTCACCGGCCTTGCCGTCCCCTTTGGTGTTGGCAATGAGGGTTGTGGTCAGCTTCAAAATATCCTTTTCGCTGTGAATATACGCGAAGGGATTATAATGCATCGACTTTCTGAAATTGATGGTGTTAAAGATCCGAATGCTGTATCCATTCTTCAAAAGGGCTTGGCCGCAGTCGATTACGATATCGCCTTTCGGGTCAGTGACCACATAGGAACTGTGACATTGTAAAAGGTTGGGTTTGAGCCAAAATCGGGTCTTACCGCTGCCGGAACCACCGACCACCAGTACATTTTTGTTTCTCGCATTAGCCGGATTCTTCGGGCGATTGCCCATCATCAGCCGCTCCGTCCGGGTCAGAATCACATTGTTTGCAAACACCGGATCTTCAAACGGTTCGATGTCTTTCTGCGTACCCCACCGGGCAGAGCCGTACTCCATGCCATGGCGATATTTCTTGGCATTTTTGCCTTTCAGGTACACGGCAAGCCGCAGACCTGCTCCACAGCACACACCAATTAGCAAATCCATCGGATGCAGACTTGGCATCGGATTGGAAAAGGCTGCACCCAGGGCAGAAAGAAAGCCGAGGAGCTTTTCAGACATGTCTGCGCCCTCGGCAATTCTCCACGCTTCTCCCAGATTGGTACATACAAGACCGGCAATGAAATACGGCAGGTTCAGGATCAGCAGCTTTTTGGTCTTATTACTCATAGATCACGCTCCTGACTTTTGTGGCGAACCTTATCCGGCAGAATTGCAGCAACCAGCTCTTTGAGCTTGTTAAGCTGCTCCAGAACACTCGGTTTTTCCTTTGCTTTCAGCTTGCGGTTGGTGAATTCCTCAAAAGCGGAAGTCAGTGCATCCGCATCCTTCGCCTTAAAGAACACCGTGTACTTGGGTGGCATCACATTTTGGTCTTTCGTAATGGCATAGTCCACACCGTATTTCCGTGCTACCTGTTCAAAGCCTTTCAAATCTGTTTTCTCAATGGGGATACTGCTGACTCCCTGATTCTGACCGATCAGTTCTTTGATGCTCTGCTTTCCAACCGGCAGCTGCGCTGTTTTCTGAGCCACCTTTGCCTGATGGTGCCGTTTCCACGCATTATAGCCATTCACAATGGTGCGAAAGGTCAGTTTCGTGGTGCTGATTGCCAGATTGACGGTACGATTTTCAACTTCTTCCTGCATGAATCTCCGCCTCCTTCCTTACAGACTGTCCCGGTCCGGTGCCGGTTTGCTCTTTTCCTGGGGCTTTGCAGCCTTTTCCTCCATCTTCTTCACCATGTCATCTGGGACCGGAATTGCCATGATGCTGCGCCCCATACGAACGAACATCTGGGGCTGATGGAACTGCTCCTCAAATTTCTGCATCTGCTCCGAAGTCAGAGAACCAAAGTCATCCTCTGTCAGCCCTACCACCAGAAAATCACCGGCATAAATGTCCTGCATATCCCCGTCTTCGGTGTAAATCGCACGGTTCAGCGGCAATCCATTGATTTTACCGGATTCGTTCAGAATAATGGCTACTTCATCCTCAAATGGATAGGTTACTTCAATATCCCCGCCGACCATAGCCTGCAAATCTTCCAGCTCCGTGCCAACACTGATTTTCTTCGGGTAGGCATTGGGCTGTACCAGCAGCACATCCATTGTCCTGGTCTCTGCCAATTCATGTTCTCCCACGGTCTTGAAATCCACACCGGTGAAATCGCCGGAATCCAGAACATAGTCCTGATTGTTCCAAGCCTGCGTCACCATGCGTTCCGCATCTTCTTGTGAGGCAGCTTCCACGGAAACCTTTCTCTGGAGAGTTTCTGTAATCTCCACATCAAATTTCTTCATAGGCTCCTCCTTAGATCAGGCGCAGTGCCGGAACCAACTCGCCGCCAATGGAAACCACCGTCAGATTTTCGTTCACATAGTCGATGGTGCGTTCCAGCGTAAACAAATTGATGCTGCATTCGTTGCCGTTCTGGTCGATTTCCGAAACTTCCGCAGCTCCCAGCAGATAGCGGGTTCTGTCTGTCTCGATCACATCGCTCTTATCATAATGGAGAAGCAGTTCCCCATCTGCCACCAGATCAGCCTCCATCTCATCGTAAACATCCTCAAAGATGTCTCGACTGCCATCCTCGGTCAGGAGTTCGCCGCCAGCCCCCGGCAGGATCACCATCACAATGCGCTCCTTCGGGTGATCTTCACGGATTGCCTCCAGCATCACCCAGTTATGAAGCATCGCAATGGACTTCTCGAACATGGGATCATCCATCGGATTCGGCTGCGATGCACCGTTCGGGCAGTTCTTGCAGTCCATGCTACACACCGCGTTGTTCTGATTCTTCTTAAAGTTCATCATCATAAAAATCTCCTTCTCATCGTTCCATATCTCGTTGTTTACTTCGCTGCCACTTTTCCAGCAGCCGGATAATCGTGTCCTGCATCTGCTTCGGCGTATAGGATTTCGGGAAATACTTCCGTAAAACCTCGTTTTTAATCGTCACATGGTCAAGCTCATCCTTTTTGATTTCATTCATCACTTCACACATGGCATCCAAGGTGCAGCCGCCCTCCTGCGAGAGCTTTTTCAGCCGCTGTGCCTGCGACAGGGATGGGGATGCCTGTGCATAGTCCATTGCCTCCAGAAACTCCTTCTGTTCGGACGGTTTCAGGTAAGACAGTTCTACCGCCGGATTAAAGGCGATTTTCTTCTCATCCACCATATCCAAAATTTCGGGAATCAGGTTTGTAAGGCGAATAAACCTCTGAACTTGCGTTTTACTTTCATTCGCATCATCAGCTAATTGGTTTACAGCCCACGACTTCTGACCAACTTGGTCAGAAGTTAAATCTCCGCGTTGTCCCTGATGTTTCATCGCCTCCAGCTTCATCTTGTAGGAAAACGCTCTCTCGCTGGGAAGGATATTTTCCCGCTGTAAGTTGCTGTCCACCATAAAGATGATTGCCGCATCATCGTCCATTTCCTTGACGATGACCGGCACTGTCTCCAAACCTGCCAGCTGCGCTGCATGAAGTCTGCGGTGTCCCGAAAGAATTTCAAATCCGCCTTCCGGGTCAGCCCGGACAATCAACGGGGATACCACCCCTATCTGCTTGATGCTCTCCACGGTCTGTTCCATCAGCTCATCGTCCAGCACCTTAAAGGGATGACCCTCAAAGGGATGCAGGTCAGAAAGCGACATCTCCGTCCGCTGCTCCTTAGCCGCAGCGTCGGCAGCTGAGCCACTGCGGTTTTCTGTTGTAATACTGGTTTTTGCTTTTGCCATTCAGCTTCTTAACCTCCTTCCAGCGGTGATAGATGTCATTCTTACCTGCGAAAAACGCCTTTTTTGCCTTGCACTTCATAGATCAAGTACCTCCTTAACGACCTGCTGTTTTTCTTTTCCAATGCTCTTTCTGCGGTCCTCTCCGCTGATTCGCACCGGCGTACACATTTCCAAAATCCTGCTGTAAATCCGGGCGTATGCCACATCCTGCGGATTGCGGATTTCAGCAATCTTCAGATTGGTTGTGATAATGACCGGAAGCCCGGACTTATACCGCTCATCAATGACAGCGTAGACCTGCTCCAGCGCATATTCGGTGCTGCGCTCAATTCCCAGATCATCCAGAATCAGCAAAGAATAATTGGAAAACGAAGCGATATACCGGTATCGCTCTTCCGAATACATGGCACCCATCTGGTTCAGGATCTTGGAGAAGTTCGTCATCAAAACCGGAATGCCCTGCTCCAGCAGCGCATTGGCAATACATGACGCCACAAAGGACTTTCCGGTTCCGACATCTCCCCATAACAAAAGGCCAAGGTTTTCAGCCTTGACCTTTTTCCACTGCTCCACATAGCGTTTTGCCATTTGGATATCCTTGTTGTCTTCTGCAACGGCAAAATTCCATTCCAGAAGATGCTTTTCCTGAATTCCCGTTGCTTTCAGCTGCCTGATTTTACGCTGCCGCTCCACCAGCTCATCCTGGCGTTTCTTTTCCGCCATCGCTTCCTGCTGGCATCTGCAAAGGCAGGGAACAATCTTGTCTCTGCCCCAGAGCTTTACCCTGCACTGCACCGGCGTATGGCAGTTTCTGCAATACAACAGTCCGTCATCGCCCTGGTATTCCAGCTCTCCGGGTTCTTTCGGCGTAAAGAGCGAATCCAACGCCGCATTCAAAACTTCAGGCACCATGTCGCTCATAGGCTGTCTCCTTCCTCAAATGTGTAGTCTGCCGGGTTATACTTCGGCTTTTCTCTCCTTGCCCAACTCCGGATTGTGGCAAGGTGATTTTTGTAGCTCCTGCCGGTGGAAGCCATATACTCAGAGAGCCGTTCCACCCGCATCTGATAATCTCCTGGGAACTCCTGCCGGAGCTTGCCGTATTCCGTGTCAGAGAGAAGAACATTTTCGTATGAGCCATACCGGTGCTGGATTTCTTTCTTCTCTCTTTTATTGATTGTTTCAGTACTTGTTCTATTAGTACTTAATTGCGCGGGATTTTCCGTAACCGGTGTGTCCGTATACGGCTTTTCCGTACACGGTGATTCCGAACACGGCTTTTTCCTTGGCATCTCATAAATCACATACTCCGCTCTGCCCATCCGACCGTTACTCTCACGCTGCTGGTTCCTTTCCAGATATCCAAGACGTTCCAGTTCTTTCAGAGCTGTAAGCACCCCATCTACGCCATCCGGTGTAATCGAAGATAATCCCCGTACCGAATAGTTCCATGTGTCCGGTAAACTAAGCAGCATAGAGAGAAGTCCTTTTCCTTTCAGGCTGAGACCCTGATCCCGCAGGTGGTAATTGCACATCGTTGTGTAATTGCTGTTCTTCTCAACCCTGAATACCGGCATGGTGCTCACCATCCTTTTTCGCAGGCTCCGCTTTTTTCTTCGGACATTTGCGCGGACGATCTTCGCTGTCCTCCCGTCGATGGTATTTGCCGGTATCCTGCATCATGCGTTCAAACGCCTGAAGGCGTCCCTCTGTAAAAAGCGTCATTCGATCACACCCCATTTCTTAAACAACTTGAAGAGATGATTCTTTCCCTTGCAGGTCACTCTCGTCTGCTGCACCAGTTTTCCGCTTCTGCCGTAGCAATCCCGGACAATAAAATAGCCCCTTGCAGATTTGTCTGCAAAAGGCATCAGCCAGCCGCTTGGACTGCGGTACAGATAGCGGTGATCCAGTAAGAGAGCTACTGCCGTCTTCTCTGGGATTCCGATTTCCTTACAGAAATTCCGGATGCAGGTGCAATCTTCCGAATTTACAAAGGTGTCGAAGTAGTCTGCCTTGGGCTGTGCCGCATCCAGCTGTTTGCGGATACCCTCAAGCTGCTCTCTCTCGGCTACAAGCTCCTGCGCCAGGGTGTAGATGACCTCCGGATGCTGAATCACCTGATCCAAAATGGAATCGCTCATATACACTCCATGCTTGCGGATAGAAGGGAGAACTTCATCAAACACCCAGTGTTCAAATCGTTCTGCCGATGGCAGCTTGCTGTGAACGATCAGCCGGTAAACATCGCCTTCTGTGATAAAGGAGATTTCAACGACCTGCTCTCCAGCATCTCCATACTGATTCACCTTCTGAACGACCCCCTCGCGTTTCGTTAGGGGGCCTCTGCAATGGCGTTTCACTGCGGCGTAGGGATTCACATACCCCAACGCTTTCGCCACATCGCTTGCACAGAAGAAGGTCTTGCCCGCCTCTTGCAACACGCGGATCGAACCAAACTCCTGGTTCTCAAACACCTCCATCATCTGCCTTGACTGTCCGCCATGACTGCCCACATCGGTGTCATGGGTCTTCTGATTGAAATCCGTCATACCTGTTACCTCCTGCTCAAATTTGTCTCGCCGGATTTCGGGCGAAAAAAATAGAGCCTCGACCCATTCTCGTTTTCAAAGAATGAGCCAAGGCTCTATGTAAATCAGTCAAGTATGTGTTCGTCCGTCGATGGCAAAATTGGACTTCATTTGCTCCTATTGTCCACCAGTAATTTAACCCATAAGAGGTCAAAATGGGCTTGTCCACCAGTAATTTGACCACTATAAACCCATAAATTTCCGTTCAAATTCCATCAAAACCGAACAGTCCAGACAGAATTTTGGGTATAGAAAAAGCCCGGAAATAGCATATTTCCGGGTTTTTTTAGCATTTTTAAGCAGTAGATTAGCGCTTGCTGAACTGGGGAGCGCGGCGGGCAGCCTTCAAGCCGTACTTCTTACGTTCCTTCATAC
>ENA-OZFL01000107-OZFL01000107.1-human-gut-metagenome-genome-assembly--contig:-NODE-107-length-38310-cov-18.631212_pt1 | contig 38310 bp, 21 predicted proteins | sample MGYA00245108_ERZ653641 | MGnify/ENA primary metagenome ERZ653641 (study PRJEB26926, sample SAMN06165058) | human gut metagenome | biome: ENVO:00009003; feature: ENVO:2100002; material: ENVO:00002003... | reverse complement strand
CAGTCTGCCAATGCGTCCCATGGCAAAGGGAGCGCTCTCGAATGCGGGCTTTGCCCCCTCCAGTTCATAACGGACGCTTCCGATATACAAGTATCCGTTACCCCGGACGTCAGTCGAGGCGACCTTCTCGCCATTCCAAAGATAACAATAATTTGCTAAAAACAGGTCTCCCGCCTGCGAATGTAGCTCCGCAGGTGCGATTTTTTCCGGCAGGTTGAGGAAATCGTATGAGATTTTCAGTTGATTCTGACCGTCATATACCAGATTTCCCATCGTGTCGTATTCGAAGGGATTGTCTGCCTCCTCAATGCCGAAGGCTACCTTTCCCTCCGAGTCTTTTGTGCCGGGATAGCGTTTTACACGGACGAGCTGGTTGCCGTCGAGGAGGTATTTATACTTGAGAATTTCATCGCCGTTGTAGCGTTCGAAACTCCGTATGTTCCCGTTCAGGTCGTATTCCATCCTGCGCTCGGTAAAGGTGTTGTCCCTGAGCGGGGAAAATCCGGGAAAATTTTCGGACGGTTCGCGTTTATACAACTCGGCATCGGTCAGGCGCCCCAGCATGTCGTACGAATAAGCATAGGTGTTATCCCCCATGACGTCACCTCCCCGGTTCCAGGATATTTCCGCGATATTTCCCGAATACAGGGGTTTGGCGGCCTGCGGTTTGAAATAATTGAGTTGTTCGGTGAAGATAATATTGTGAATCCAGAGCGTATCCCCGGTTTGCAGGTTTACCGATGGGGCTTTGATTCTGTGCGTGATTCCCGAGAGCCAGCCCTGGATGTTGTATTTGTGTTCGGTCTCCAAGCCGTTTCCGGCGGTTTTTGTTTGCAGGCGTCCCAACTCGTCGTATGCGGACGCAACGTCGGCGCAGACCTTGCCGTTTATGGAAACTACCTCGCGCAGTTGTCTGCCCCGCCCGTCGTAGGTGTAGGCATAACGGAGATTCAGAGGTTCGCCTTCGGAAATATTATGTTGCTCGTCGCGGATCAGGATATTTCCCAAATAGTCGTATTTGTAGCTGATGCGCAAACCGTAACCGAGCGGGGTGGTTTCGACCGACTGGATTACCCGGTTGCGGGCATCGTAGTAGAATGTCCGGCGTGCGGACAGGGGGGCTTTCCTGGCCGGGGAGAATACGGATTTGTCGAATGTTTCGAAAATCTCCTCATGCGTTTTCAGCCCGCGGACGTTTGTACTGCGGATGGTTTCGTCAGTCACCTCGGCGACGGGAAGGAACGCATGTGTGCCGAATGCCGGAGAATCCAGCCGGTATTCGTCGTAAATATAACGCTCGGTATCGTGCGGTTCGGTGACGCCGAAAGCGAGGTTTGTGACGGCCGGATCATATGTTACGGGGCGGTAAGGCTCTTCGGGGTTGACCGGGAGGAGCGGGTCTTCGGGATCGACAGGGAGTACCGGATCTATGGGAACAGGGTCGGGGGTGACTGGGTCTGGCGGATCCACAGGGTCGACGGGAGGTCTTATGGGATCTGTCGGATCCACGGGGCCGACCTGTGTAGTTTGCCGCAGGGTCACCTTCGACAGGCGTCCTATGGGGTCATAGGTGTAGGCGAGCAGAACTTCCTGCGCCTTCATCGCTCCGGTTTGGCGGGTCAGCATGCGCCCGTCGGCATCGTAGGTCATAATCTCCGGATCCTGTCCCGGGATGTGGCGGGTGGTGACATTGCCGTCCCCGTCGTAAAGATAACGGTAGCAGTATTTCCGGGTGTTGCCGCTGTCCGGTTCCCATATGCTGCCGGCCGTGAGCCGTGCGCTTCCCTCGGGGGAGACTACCCACCGCAAACGCTCCATGTCGTCGTAGATGTAGTAGGTATCGGCATGTTCCGAGGAGGAAAGCCATTGGCGGGAGAGTATTTTCAGCCCGTTGGAATTTGTGAACACTTCTTCGACCGCGCCGTCTTCGTCGATGGCCGTCGTTTTGCAGAGCGTATTTGCATCGTACGGTTCGGCTTTGCCGACCAATGCCCCGCCGGGTGTGAGCGAAAGCTGGAGGACTTCGTCTCCGGCGTTCGTTCCGTAGCGGTTTTCGCAGAAATGATCCATCAGGCTCTGGTACTCTTTACCGGGTCGGAATGTCTTAACCTGCCGGTCGAGCGGGGAGTCGTCGTATTCCCGGTGTATGCGGGGAAACAAGGCCGTACTGCTGTTATACAGCGTTTTGTAGTACCGGTCTTGTCGATTGATCAGAACGTCTGTTCCTGCAGGTATGTTGTCCTCCGGGGCTGCGGCGAACGGCAGGTACTCGTCTTGCCGACGTCCTTTGGTATCGTAGCTGAAGAATGTCACAAGGTCTTTCCCCGACGGCGAACCGTTGACATTGACAATTTGTTGCGGACGTCCGAGCCCGTCATAGTAGGTGATGTCCTCGATGTAACCAACACCCGTGCTGTCAGTCGCCGTCTTGGTGGAAATGTATGCCTTGCTTCCTGTCTTGCAGGCCACGATATTCGAAGTGGCTTTGCCTCCTGTCGAAGTTTCTGCCACACGGCGGTAATAAGCCGGTCTGGCAATTTTTTTTGCAGTTTTTTCTCCCGTCGAGATCGTTTCCCAGTTTTCCAGATCGGTGCTTTCTTCGATACGCGTGTGTTCCCACGCAACGGACGGACTTTTTTTATCGTTGATGATCACATAGCGGTTGTCTTCTGATAGTGACATGGAAATAAGTCCGGCATCCAATGCGGTAAGGACTTCTACCGTATTCGAATAAGCGGTCTGTCCCCCGCTTCTTGTGGCCTTGCGGCGGTAATAGACCGTTTCTTTGCCCGTGACATCGGGCTGGCAGGTTTCACCGTTTTGTCCCGGCATGGTAGTCCATTCCTGTGCGGTTGCAGTTTTCTTTTCCCATGTATAGGTGAGTTCCGGGTTGTCGACGAGATAAAGTCCTCCCATCGCAGGACGGTATGACGATATTATGGGAGGCAGTGTGCCGAGCGGGTAAATTTCCGGGCCGTTGAGGGTGATCCTGCCGCCGAAAAATTCTGAGTAAGGTTCTTGCAAATAACTCAAGGTTATCCAAAGCACCTCATTGTCGTCGACGACATTAATGTGCAGGCGGACTTGCCCGCTGGCGCTGTAGTCTGGATGGATCATTGCGACTTCGATGAAAAACGTGCCGCTCATATTGGTTACGGACGTGACAAGCGGGGAGCTGATTTCGTAGTCGAGTAATTTGACTTCGCTGGTTACCAATTTGATTTTGCCGGAATCCCCTGCTGCCGTATAGGCCAGGGAATACTCCAGCTTGCCGCCTTCCGGGGGAACGAGGGACGAGGTAGTTACGAGTTTGTAACGCGATGTCTGCCCGGCACACGTATTATACGCCGCAAAGAACAGGATGAGTAAAAGGAATATGTGCTTTTTCATAATGGTCGTAGTTTAAAAGTGGTACTCGAGAGTCTGAAGCGTACCCAAACCGTCGTGCACCCCGGTCAGGCGGCCGTGGGAATCGTATTCGTAGCGGGACTCCTTGCGTGACGGGTCGAGGTGACGGGTCAATCCGACATGGGGTTTGTATTCGTATATATCGACATAGGCACCTTCGATGGCGTATAGGTTGTCTATCTGCTGTTGGGAAAGGCCGCCGCTGAGCGGCGTGTTTGGGAGTCCCGCCGCCAGCCTGACCCTGCTGTATGTGGCATTCATAATTTTTGCCACGGGATATAAGCCTCCGTATCCCCATATGTAGCTGTATAAAGTTCCCTCCGCATCCCTTATCTGGGTGACGTTGCCTTTCGTGTCGTACGAGTTGTAGTATATCTTGGGCACGTATTCGAGTATGGGCGGAGTTGGCGGAACGGGGCTGTGGCTAACCGCGACCGGCTCCTCCAGCTTCGTTTTGCTGATTACCGAAGGTTTTACCATGTTGTTTATTCTGGTGTACTCGCATTTGGCGGCGGATGTGATGTAGTGGTCACTGGACTGTCTTGCGGGTTGCGAGGATTCGGCTATTTCTGCGGGATAATCCAGCGGGTATGTTCCCGAACCGGCGACGCTGACCGTTTCGTGCAGGTATTTGATCTCCGTAATGTAGCAATGTCCGTCGGCGGACGTCCGCATCGTAAGGCTCGGCTGCCCGTATTTGTTATAGTTGTATTTTGTTATGGTATACAGCGAGTCGGCGCCGAAATAGTCGATAGCGGTTCTGCTTGCCACCCGGTAGTCGCCGATCGGTTTCCTTACGGAATACGCATAAGGGCCGCTGGCGACGACATAGGCCGTGTAACCGGGATCGTGGTACTCGTAGGATGTCTTTTCGCAGCGTACCTTTTCGTTTTGCGCATTATACATCGTTTTCGTATGGAGTTTTCCACGTTGGTTGTGGTGCGAGTTCGGTTCCCGGAGTATATTGTCGTAAAAATCTATGCGGTTGCTTACCGGATAGTCTTTAGGTAGTAAATTGGGAATAATCGCTATCCTGCTTTGGCCTGCATAATCGTCCGGATGCGTTTTGTAATTGTTGAATTCGTATTTGACCGAGGAACCGTCTGCGAAGATTTCCCGGACAACCCCATAGCCGACATGCGATTTGTCGAATGTGTTGGCCGGGTATTGCAAAAGCGGCAAGATAATATTATATCCTCCCCGTACATCGCCGTAGAAGCGGGGGAAATGCAGGACTATTCCCGACGAATGGGTGGCGTCGGCCATGTATTCGTAACTCCGGGTCTGAAAGCTCCCGAGTACATCCTGGTCGGTTATTTTCCGAATCCTCACACCTCCGGTTTCATCCGAATCTCTGAAAAGCGTGGAATAATCGTTCAGGGCCGCTCCGTATTGGGCCGGCATATTGCCCGGAATTTCAGTCCCGGGATCGTCCGGCAACGGTGTAACCACGTCCTCTATTTTGGGGTAGTTCCGCTTGAGTACGATATACCGAGCCCTGTTCGCCTCGTATTCGAACTCCGTGAACCCGCCGGTCGGGTATTCGATCCGTCGCAGACAGCCGATTATACTGTATTTCCAGTCGGGATTCCTGTATGGCAGTCCAATGCTTTCGTTCATGTCCCGGTCGGGATTCGCAATGACCATCGGGCAGAAATAGTCGTATCCGTTTCCCTTCCCGTTGTAGTATCCCCAGAAATCTATATCTGCCGTGGTCAGTCCCGGATAATCGTACTCTTCGTAATAGTCCATTTTGTAGGTGCCGGTTCCGGAGACGTCGATGGATTTGAGGATCAGGCGGTCGTTTTTGACCTTGTATCCGAAACGGCATGTGCGCAGTGTCTCCCGGTTGCAGGTGACATCAATCCTGTCCAGCTTCTTCAGCTCCTGGGCGATCGTGCCGTCATAGCCCCGGTCTCCTGGTGTAGGCGTACCGTTTATGTCGTAGCAGCCTTTGGGCAGGTACGTCAGTTCGATGTTTAAGGCGTTGTCGACCGATATTCCCGTGAGGTAGGTGGTGCGTGTGATGCTGGCCTGCCGGTGATGGATCGGCATCTGTTCGCCCGTTCCGTTGCCGAGCTGGAACGAGGTGACATAGTAAGGGTGTTTTGTATCCCGGTTGATATAGGTGCCGCCGTGGTTCGCCCCGTCGTAGGTGAAACTGATTTTCCGGCCGTTGGGGGCGGTTACCGAGGTGAGCATCCAGCTTACGACCGGATTCGCCGGGCCGACGGCTAACTGGTAGTTCCCGAAACTTCCGAGGGAGCCCTTGACCATGCGTTCCAGGGCGGACTCCTTGCCGCCGAAGACATAGGTATATCCGTCGCCTGTCGTGATGGTTATCGTCGAATGTTCGCCGTTGCTCTGGCAACCGGTCATTTCGATCCTGTATGTTCCGTGTCCTCCCTGGGTGTTGTATATCCTGACCTGGCGTGCTCCGTCGTAATGGAATGTCCCGGAATGTCCCATGAAGCTGAAATGGAAGATATCCGCATCGACTTCGCTTTCGTGGGAACTGGCATCCGTGTATGCCTGTGCTGCTGTGGAATAGTGTCCCAAGCTCAGGTTCATCAGGTCGGATTCGTCATAGGGGATCGTACCGCACAGGAACCCGTTGACGTGGCCGGTGTTGCTGCCCCCCGGACTGAAGTCGTCGAGTCCCCGTATTTCGCGCGTAATGGTGCCTCCGCAATTCAAAAACCAGTTGAGGCCCAAAATACCGGTTTGGCGTTGGGGCAGGAATCCGTTGGAAGCATAACCTGCGGACAGGGAGAATTGGAAATCCGGATCCGAATATTCATAGAGGAGGACATCGGCTTGTGCTGTCCCCGTATAATAGTTTACGGGCGTATTCCCATACCGGATAAAGCTCCATGTCTGCGGGGTAGGGCTGTATTGCATGAGCGGAGGATCGGTCAGGTTGTCGAACGATTGTGGGAAAGCAGCATGCCCATAAATACCGAACAGGGTGGTCAAGACTGTCTGAAGTAGGTGTTTCATAAAAAGAGTTGTTTGAGGATAATAGTAACGACAAATAAAGGGTAGTGGAAAATTGTGGGGAGGCTCCACGCAGGGAGTGCTTTTATGCAAAGATAGGAGGGCTTGGGGATTGCCGAGTCCCGAATACTGGGAAATGTAACCTTGCAAAATTTATGTATGATGCTGGTTATCAGTTAGCAGTATGCAAATAATCTTATCCGCCACTTACATCTGCTGCGAATTTTTGTAATGTGTTGGTACTTAATTTTTTATCCTTGTATGCCGAGAGACGGAAAATACGATGGCAGTTAATGAAAAGGCCGGAAGTTTTTACTCCCGGCCTTCCGGCTGACGCCTGCCTGTCGCTATTTTTCAGAGATATACCTCTTATATTCCGTTCGTGTAGAGTTTTTTATTTATCCGGTGGCATTTGACGTAAACCGAGTTTATGTTGTTAAGTTCGAAAATGATACATAATTCACGGGGTGTAAATCCTTCTTTATGAAGCATATATAATAATTGGTCGTTCGTGCTTACTTTTGTCCGGGAGGTGAAGAAATGCCCGCAATGGTTGTCGACCACATGATAGGCCATCAATTTTTTGATGGCCATCTCCTTTTGCAGGTGTTTACGCATCAGTTCCGGATGGTGGTAATAGGTGTATACGGTATCTATCAGGATCCGGATATAATTCAACCGGGCCGTCGCCAGCTTTGAGGTATTCCGGAAATGATTGCAGAAATATTGGTATCCGGCCAGGACAAGCAGGATGTCCATAACGAAAATTATCAGGATGTATATCATCGGGTTTGGAGTTAGGGATTAATTGATAAAAAAATTTTCAGCTTGTATTTCCGTTAAGGCGAATGGTTTTTTTGGAGCATACAATAACCTTTTTTTATAGTAAGTTATTTAAGAACCCCCATTTCCGGATAACATGCTTGATATACATATCGTTATGAATCAGACGGTTGGAATTTGGAAAGCCAAAGATAAGATTTTAGTCGGGAATGTGTGTTGATAATCAATGTTTTACGCTGGAATTGAAAGGCTGTTTTTTATGCCTGATTGTGCCATAATCCCTTGGCCGCATTATAATTTTGCCTTATAAAAGAACCCGAGACTATGATGCGTACCCCTTCCCTTGTTTATCCGAGACTTCGTGCCTTTTCGCTTCCGGAACTCCTGGTTGTATTGGTAATTATCGGCATATTGGTTTTGATCGCCTTGCCGAACCTGATGCCTCTGATTTCGCGTGCGAAGGCGACGGAAGCGCAGCAGCAGCTGACGTTCCTTCACACGTTGCAGAAGAGTAATTTCTATACATATTCCCGCTATTCGGCCTCGCTCGAGGAACTTGGTTTCGAACAGCAGGAGCTCGTCACCGACGGCGGCCGGGCCAACTACCTGATCGAGATCGTCGAGGCTACGGAACACGGCTTCCGGGCCACGGCCACGGCAGTCGTGGATTTCGACGGGGACGGGACGTATAACGTCTGGGAGATCAACCAGGACAAGGAACTGAAAGAAACCGTCAAAGACTGACCCGATGCTTTCCCACTGGCCCTATAGTCTGCTGTTGTTCCCTGCCCTGCACCTTGCGTGGGAGGACTTCCGTATGCGGGAGGTTTCCGTTCTTTGGCTGGCCGTGCTGGGGGCGTTGTCCGTGGCGGTTGGCTGGGGCGTGTCCGGGCTGTATCCGATGCTGTGGCGTGCGGTGGTGAATGCCGGGGTGCTGGCTGCGCTGGGCTTTGCGATGCTGCTGTACCAGTTGTGTCGCCGCAGGCCGCTCCGGGACTTTTTCAGTCGGGACTTCGGTGCGGGCGATGCAGTGATGATGGCGGCCGTCGCCCCGCTGTTCGCACCTGGCGTCTACGTGCGTTTCCTGCTCGCGGCCAGCCTCGCAGCACTGGTGTGGTGGGGCGTCAGGCGCCCGGCGACCATTCCCCTGGCCGGATTTATGGCGCTGACGCTCGCCGTGTATGTCGCATGTAAAACCGCCGGACTATGGAACTGACCCGTACGATTCCGACCGAGGTGATCCAACTGCTGACTGCCGCCGAGTCTTCCGAATACCGGCTCGTGCCCTGCGCCCGCAGGGGGAGCGAGGTTCGCTGTTACGGCGTTGCCGGCCATGATTATGCACGTGCAGCCGAGGAGCTGGAGGTGCTCTACGGGTGGCGGATCGCCGTCGAGCCTGTTGCCGAAGGGGAACTGCAACGCCTGCAGGCACAATATTACCGCCCGGATACGACGGGAACCCTCGCCGGCGAGCCTGCGGCATCTCGCCTTGCCGACATCGCTTCTGGACGGGGTTTCCTGTTGTCGCTCATCGGCGAGGCGTTCCGCGACTACGCCAGCGACATCCACATCGAACCCTATGAGGAACGCTGCCGTGTACGCCTTCGTATCGACGGCAAACTGGCCGAACGCTATGTCGTGGATCGGAGTCAGTACGCGCCGCTGGTGAACCAGATCAAGATTCTCTCGAACCTCGACATCTCCGAGAAACGGCTCCCGCAGGACGGGCGCATCCTCTACGACCGCGATGGCAACAAGTTCGACGTACGTGTCTCGACGCTGCCCACGATCTACGGCGAGAAAGTGGTGCTGCGCCTGCTGACACGTCACGTAGAGCTGCTGGAACTCAAGAACCTCGGTTTCACGTCGCAGCAGTACGACGACTACTGCCGTGCCATTGCGCGCCCGTTCGGCATGGTGCTGATCTGCGGCCCGACCGGCTCGGGCAAGAGCACGACGCTCTATGCCACGCTGCGGCGGCTGAACCGTACGTCGGACAACATCCTGACGATCGAAGACCCCATCGAATACACGCTCGAGGGGGTGAACCAGGTGCAGCTCAAGGAGGAGATCGGCCTAACGTTCGCCAGTGCGCTGAGGACGTTCCTGCGGCAGGATCCCGACATCATCATGCTGGGCGAGATCCGCGACGGCCCGACGGCTCAGATGGCCGTGCGCTCGTCGCTGACGGGGCACCTTCTGTTTTCCACGATCCATACCAATACGGCCTGGGGTGCCGTGGCACGCCTTGCCGACATGGGGGTGCACCCCTATCTGGTGGCCAATACGCTGGTGATGACCGTTGCCCAGCGGCTCGTGCGCCTGCTGTGCCCGCACTGCAAGCGGGAGGCAGCGGTGACCGGCGAGGTGCGGCGGCTGCTTCCCGGACATGCCCCCGCCCGGTATTACGAACCTGTCGGTTGCGAGCGGTGTTTTTATACGGGTTACAGCGGCCGGCGTGCGGTGTACGAGGTGATCCCCATGGACGACGAACTCTCGGCAGCGGCCCGCAGCGGCGATGCCGACATCGGCCCCCTGCTGTCGGCCCGGGGCATCTCCTCGCTGCGCGATGCCGTTGTCGGGCTTTTGCTGCGGGGCGAAACCTCGCTCGAGGAGCTGATACCCTTGCTGAACTATTAGCCTATGAAATACCTTTACCTGCTGTTCTTGCTCTTTCCCCTGTGCTGTGCTGCGCAGGATGCCGATTCGATCCGCTTTGCCGGTATCGACCGCAAGTTGGAGGCGCTCGTGGAACGCGACTCGACGTTCGCACGCACGGTCGACGTCACGGCGGGACGCCTGCCCCTCGCGGAACTGTTGCGCAACATCGCCCGTGCGAGCGGCGTGAACCTGTCGGTGCGGAGCGTCGAGGATATCCCCGTGTCGTGCAACTTCACCCGGGCACGTGTCGACGACCTGTTGCGTTTCCTCTGCCGCGAATACCGGCTCGACATCGAGGCCACGGGCAATATCGTCTCGGTCTTTGCGGCCGCAGCCTCGCCGCAGCCCCGGCCCGACCCCGATGTTTTTTACAATGCGGCCGACACGACGCTCTTCTACGACCTGCGGGGCGAACGGCTGATCGACGTGGCGAAAAAGGTCACGACCTTTTCGGGGCGTAACATCATCGTTCCCCAACCCCTATACGATTACAAGGTTTCGGGCTACGTGCGCGCCATGCCCTTCGACGGGGCGTTGCGGACGCTGGCCTGCGTCAACGGCCTTGTCGCCGAGAAGGACGCTTCGGATGTCTGGACTGTGTACCGCGAACCGTCCGCACAGTCCCCGGGCGAACCGTCCGCCCCGGCCTATACCCGCCGCCGGCAGTTCTCGCCCAACGAATTGCAGGTGGATTCGCTGGGGCGCATCACGGCGCATATCACACGGGGCAACGTGCAGGACATCATCCTCGACCTGTGCGACCAGCTGCGGCTCAATTATTATTTTAAGTCACCTGTCAGTCTCACGACGGGCATCTGGGTCGACGACACGGATTTCGAGACCCTGCTGGCGGTGCTGCTCAAAGGATCGCAGTACTCCTATTACTGCGAGCGGGGCATCTATGTCTTCGGTGCGGCGCAGGGCGACGGGCTGGCATCGGTGACGGTCGTACCACTGGCATTTCGCGCCGTTTCCAAACTCGAGGATGCGATCCCCGCGGCGCTCAAGTCCGGGGTGGAGATCAAGACCTTCCCCGACCTGAACAGCCTGATCCTTTCGGGCGACCGCCGCGACGTGGTGCGTGTCGAAACCTTCGTCAAGTCGGTCGACAAGGCGGTGCCGCTCATCACGATGGAGATCATCATCGCCGATGTGCAGCGGAGCAACATCCGTGAGATCGGCCTCGGCGGCGGTGTCGGCACTTCCCCGACGCAGACCGCGGGGACGCTGGGCCCGGGTTTCGACATGACTTACAGCGCTGGGGCTGTGAACAACCTGCTGCAGCGCATCCAGGGCACGGTGAACCTGGGGCGTGTGAGCCCCAACTTTTACCTGAGCCTGCAGGCGCTCGAGGAAAACGGCACGGTGCGGCTGCAATCCACGCCCAAGCTTTCGACGCTCAACGGCCATGAGGCGACGCTTACCAGCGGCGAAACCCAGTATTACAAGGAGGTGCAGAACAACTACTATGGTACGCAGAACCCCATCTCCTCGGAGTCCTACCAGTGGAAATCGGTCGATGCGAACCTCTCGGTCAAGGTCACGCCCTACGTTTCGACCGACCGGCACATCACGCTCGAAATCGAGTTCGAGCAGACCGAGTTCACGGGACGCGAGCAGGAGAATGCCCCTCCGGGAACCGCCACGCGCAGCTTCAAGTCGATCGTCAAGGTGCAGAACGAGGAGATGGTGCTTCTGGGCGGGCTCGACCGCAACTCGCTGGAGAAATCCTCGCGGGGCATCCCATTCCTGGCGCGCGTGCCGATTATCAAGTGGTTCTTCGGCAAGGAGAAACGCAACAAGGTCGAACGTACGCTCAATGTGTTCATCAAACCTACCGTTATCGAATGAAACTGTTGCCACGCATACTGAACCGGATCGCTTTTGTCCGAGCGGAATTTACCTCTGCGGATGAATGCCGCACCGAGGTCTTCATATGGCGGAGCGGCATCCTTTCCCCGACGGGCCGGGCGACGGCGAAAAACGCCCTCGCCGTGTTGGTCGTCTGCGGCCAGGGGGTCGTCACAAAGCCGGAGGGCTGCCAGGTCGTTGCCCGTGTCGAAGCCGATCCCGAGACCTTTCTGTGGAGTTCGGCGGGCGGCGCGACCTCCTTTGTCCGGCGGGAGCGGTTGCAGTCCGTGCTGGCCGTGCTGGCCGCCGAAGGCTGCGTGCCGGTCGCCGTGTACTGTGCGGACGCCGCGGCGGACTTCGGACAGGCCGCAGGGGTATATGCCCGGCAGTTGGGTGATACCCTCGGCTGGCGTATGCTCGTCCGCCTGACGCCCGAAGCATCGGCCGTCGCCCAGGCGCTGGTGAGGCGGCTGGGGTTTCAGGTGCTGGGGTTGTGCCTGCTGTTGTTTGCGGCCAATGCCATGCTCGCCCCGCGGTTGAATGCGCGGCGGCAGACATTGCAGGCCGCGCTGGCGGCGCGTGAACGGACGGCTTCCGGGGCGGCTTCGGCCGATGCGCGGCAGCGGGAGCTGCTGGCCTGGTTTTCGGCCGGTTCCGGCGTTCCGCGTTCCCTTCTCTGCGACAGGGTCGGGGGTGCCGTGCCCGAACGGGTCGTGCTCACGGCGCTGGATGTCGAACCCCTTACCGGGCGCTTCGAAGCCGGCAAACCGATGCAATGCCGGGAGAATACCGTCGTCATCCGCGGCGTGGCCCCCGCGGCGGCCGATATTTCGGCCTTCGTGCAACGCCTTTCGCAGACGGGATACTGCCGCGGCGTGCGGCTGGCCGGCGTAGAACGCGAGCGCGATGGCGACCGCCTGTCGTTCCGCATAGAGACTGCGCTATGAAACTGCCGTATAAATACCGGGGCGCCGTGTTGCTGGTGTCGCTGACTGTCGTGCTGCCTTGGGCGGCGTGGCGGTTCGCATTGGGGGATACGTTCGGGACGTGGCGCGAATGCCGGCGGCTCTGCGTGCAGCTTGCGGCGATGGCTCCGGCCCCAGCGCCCGGGGAACGGGTCGCCGCCGTGGTACAGGGTTCCGAACTCGTGTTCTCGGGATTGCTGCTCGATACCGTGCGGCAGGCCGCCGACAGCGTCGGCGTGCAGGTTACGGGCTATGAGCCGCTCGTGGCCCTCGCCCGGGACGGCCTGGCGGTGCACACCGCGCAGCTGACCTTGGCGGGCGGCTATGCGCCGTTACTGCGGGTCGTCGGGGAGCTCGAACGCACGCTGCCCCGGTGCCGCCTGCGTTCGCTCGGCTGGCAGAGCTCCGCCGACCGCCGGACGCGGTGCTTGCAGCTGACCCTTACGTTGTATATCCAGCAGGTCGTACTCAAAAAATAATGCCATGAAAAAACTCTTACCCCTTTTGTTTCTGTTGCTGCCAGTCGGCTGCGAAGTGCTCGAAGAGGATATTTCGCACGACCGGGTGCCTGTTGTCGCACCTGCCGACAAGGTTTCGGTCGCAGCCGGAACCGTCGATTTCCGGTGGGCGGCCGTGGAATACGCCACAGGCTATGAATTTACGGCTGTTTCGCCTTCGTTTGCCGCCGCGGGACGTGTCGTGGCCGATACGGTGATCCGTGCCGATACGCTCGCCCGCCGTTTCGGCTGCCGGCTGTCGCTCTCCGCCGGGGAGTACGAATGGTGCGTTATAGGGTTCAACGGCGGTTATAAGACCCCCAGGGAGATACGTTCGCTGACCGTCCTGCCTGCCGAGGAGCCGCAGGAGCCGTCGCAATCCGAATAAGCTGCCATGAAGTCGCGCTGGACGACATACCTGTTGCTGGCGGCCGTCGCTGCGGTCTGGGGCCTCGTGGCCTGGAAGATTTGCGCCCCTGCCGGTGCCCCCTCCGCCGCCGCGGGGCCGATAGCTCCGGTGCCGGCCGCGCCGGCAGTTGCGTCCGATACGCTGCGGCTCGACTATCCCGACCCGTTCCTGAAGGGCGCCGCACGGCCCGCAGTGGCTGCGCGTGCGGCCGTGCGGCCCCTGCCTGCTGCCAAAGCCGCGGCACCCCGGCGCGGGCGGGTGGAGATCGTCCACCTGGGCACCGTCCGCTCGCTCGGGCGGGTGCTCTATATCCTGACCGTCGGGGAGAGGCAGTACGAACTGCTGCAGGGGGAAGCTGCCGGGGAGTTCGTGCTCACGGCCTGCGATCGGGATTCGCTCTATCTGTGTAAAGACGGGGTTACCTATGGCGTGAAATTATGCGACTGAAATGAAACCTCCTGGAACATACCTGCCGGGCAATGTCCTGCCTACGGTCGTCGTGGCTACGGTGCTGATGCTGGCCGGAATAGCGGGCCTGCTCGCATTGTGGGAACACGAGACGCTGCTTTTCGCCCGCAGCTGCCGCCTGCGGCAGGCACGTGCCGATGCCGAATCGGCCTATGCGCTCTACCGGCTGTATCCTGCGTGCCCGGAACTTACCGGCCGTGATGGGTACCTGCTTTACGACTCCCTGCCTTTATCGCGCGTTTTTGTCGAAGTCCGCCCATGGGGGCTGTATGAAACGGTTACGGTGACCACCTCCGACTCGTTGCTGCGGGTCTGCCGCCTGTGCGGCGCCTGGCCCGACGCTGCGAAAACGCTGTTCTATGCCGACGGACGTTCGGCGGTGACGCTCGCCGGGAAGACCGAACTGCATGGAACGCTCGGCCTGCCGCGGAACGGGCTGGTGTACGGCAGGGTGGGTTCCGATTTCTTCTGCGGGACGGAGATTCCCCGTGCGGCGATCGGCCGGTCGGGGGGCGGACTCCCGGAACCGGATGCGGACGCCGTAACCCGCATCGCGGCGCTCTTCGCGGCACGGCCGCGCATCCCCCATGGAACCCTGCCCGACAGCCTGTGGCACTCGTTCCTGCGGGACTCGGCCGCCGTATTCGGGCTCGGGGACGCCGAAGTGGGCGATTGTTCGCTCCGGGGACGTATCGTGCTCTATGCCGACGAACTGCGCATCGACTCCGCCTGCCGCATGGGGCATCTGCTGGTCTGTGCACGCAAGGTCACCGTAGGCTGCGGAGCCCGCATTGCGGCGCAGTTGTTCGCCCGCGATACGGTCGTGGTCGAAGCACGCGCCGAGCTGGAATACCCTTCGGGCATCTATTCGGGGCGGTACGCCGAGGTCGGTGCCCGCGCCCGGGTCGACGGGTATGTGATCGTCTGCGACACGGTGGGCCGCAAGAAAGTGACGGCTTCTTACCGCCAGTCGCGCACGGCCCGCGTACGGGGCCTGCTCTGGGTGGACGGCATCGCGCAGGTGCAGGGTGTCGTCTCGGGGCGTGCCCTCCTGCGGCAGGCGGTGTGGTTCTCGCCTCAGGGGTACTATAAAGATATGCTCTACGATTTCACGTTGCTCGAAAACCCCGTTACGGCGCAGCCGCTCTGGCTTGCATCCGTACGCAGAAAGGAGGCCGTATGCGTCGAGTAACCGGACGGCTTGCGCACGGCCTGTGCCGGAGGTTGCGTGCGGCTTCACTGTTGGAAGCCGTCGTGGCGGCGGTACTTTTCCTGACGGCTTTTGCCGCGGCCATGGAACTGGTGCCGCGTCTGACGGTGCGTGACGACGATGCGCTGCTCGTCGCCGAGGCGGAATACCGCGTGGGGCAGGTTTTCGGGAAATACGCCACCGGACTGTGGCCCTGCGGCGAATATGCCGAGCAGTACGGATGGGGCAGCGTCGAAATTCGCATCGCTTTTTACCGGGATTTCGCGGACATGCAGGTCGTCACGGTCACGGCGCAGGTCGAGGGCAGCAGGAAAAAGATCGTACATAAACAACTTGTCTCATGTGTGCAATGACGGGATACGGCCGGACTGGCCGGGAACTTTCGCAATCGGGGACTCCGTCCCGGGTGGGCCGGGGCGAGGTTCTGTGGCGCCCGGCGTTACTGCGTGTCCCGCTTCTGCGGGGTTCGACTCTCGTCGAAACATTGGTGATGATGCTCGTGGCGGGGATCGTTTTCCTGACCGTAATGGACGGAATGACGCTTTTCACCCGACTGCAGGCACGGCGGGCGGAGGCGTTGCTGGCAGCCGGACGCAGGGTGGACGGGTATTACCGCACGCTGTCGCTTATTACGGCTGCAGACAGCGTCTGCCCTGCGGCGCCGGAGTGGTTGACGTTGTATGGCGGTGGCCGGCAGGCAGAACTCATACTCCGGGATTCGGTGCTGGTATACCGTGCCGGGGCGTTCCTCGACACGTTGTCCGACGGAGTATGCCTGTTGCGTCTGGAGAAGTGCACTGCGGCACCCGATACCGTGCAGGTCGGTTTCGGGGCGGGTTTCACGGCCGGGTTCCCCGTGCCGGCACCGGCGCGGTTGTACCGCATTGTATTGGACGGAATAGAGGAAGGTTATGGCTACGAAGAGTAAAATTACCGATGCCCGGCGCGAAGTCCTCTATGCCGAGCTGCATGCCTTGCTGACCGCGGGGCTGGATTTCTCGCACGCTTTCGCGCTCCTGACCGAGGGCGAACGGGACGTGCGGGTGAAAGGATTGCTCGAGCGGTTGTACAGCGGCGTGGTCGGTGGTGCCGCGTTGTGGCAGGCCATGGAACGCAGCGGTTCGTTCTGCCCGCTGGACTGCGGCGTAGTCCGCATCGGCGAACAGACCGGGCGCCTGCCCGAGACGCTCGATTTCCTGCGCGATTACTACCGCAAACGCGCCGCCCAGCGGCGGATGGTCTCTTCGGCGGTGAGTTATCCGCTGGTGATCCTCTGCACAGCAGTCGCCGTCGTCGCTTTTATGCTGGCGGTGATCGTACCGATGTTCGAACAGGTCTACGCACGCATGGGCGGTGAGCTGCCCGCACTCACGCGATGGATCATTGCCCTGTCGAAATCATTTCCTGCCTATGCCGGCATGATCATCGGATCGGGGGTTGCCGCATATAGCGTCTTATATACCAATCGAAACCGAAAGGAGGTGCAACGATGGACTTCTGAATGCTTATTGCACCTGCCCGTTGCGGGTGCGATTATCCGTAAAAATTACCAGTCGCAGTTTTGCAAACTGCTTTACCTGCTCACCTCCTCGGGAGTGCCGCTGCTCACAGGCGTGGGGATGCTTGCCGACGTGATCGGGTTCTATCCCTACCGGGAGTCGTTCGGAGCCATCTGCCGGGGGCTGGAGCAGGGCGAACCTTTCTCGTCGGGCGTCGCGAAGTTCCCGGGGCTTTACGACCCAAAACTTGCCGCCCTCGTACGCGTGGGCGAAGAAACCAACCGCCTGCCCGAAATGCTCCGCCGCCAGGGCGACGCCCTCGCCGAAGAACTCGAACACCGGATCAAGCGCATGGGGGCGCTGCTCGAACCGGCGTTGATCCTGCTGGTCGGCCTTTTGGTCGCCGTAATCCTCATCTCGATGTATATGCCCATGTTTCGCCTCGGCGGGATAATGGGGTAATAGGGCGAATGCCTGGCAAATAACGAATTTCTTGTATCACCTGACCTGTTTTCTGTATGGATACTCCACCAGTTTGTTCGGAATGCGAGGTGCCTTGCGGCCTTGCCTGATCCTGCGGGAAAATCCCGCATGCAATGAATTATCAACTATTAACCTGAATGATTATGAGTTTATCGAATTATAAAAACATAGGGCGAATCATACTATTGCCGCTTATACTCGGTATAGTTCCGATAAGCGGTTATTCCCAGTGGGTTGACCCGTCCAACGGTGCTGTCGTGGAACCGACGGCGACAATGAGCCAATTTATGCGGTATGGAAATACGCCTGTGTCGCTTTATACCGGTAGTGTAGATGTTTCGGTGCCGATTTATATATACGAAGATTATGAATTCAACATTCCAGTCGTATTGAAGTATGTTTTCAGCGGCCAGAAACCGAATGATCCTGCAGGTTCGTTCGGCTTGGGGTGGGTGATGAATGCCGGCGGTTGCATAACCCGCCAGGTGAATCACTATCCGGACGACTCCCAGAATTTGGAGTCGGGGCATGCTGACGAGGCTTATGGCTTTTATTATTTGCATAAGAATAATCTCGAGATTCCTTCCATATATTCATCGACATATCCGTCGGGAAACAATCTGGGAAACGAGTTGTATACCTATTTTTATCCGATCGGCGGCGCAAAATACGAGGCGGAACCCGATATTTTCAGTTTTAACTTTCTGGGACATTCCGGGAAATTCCTGTTTTGGGAGAAAAATAAAATTGTCGTATACGAAACCAGTGACCCGGTGGGAAACTATTCGGTCGAACCCGTTATGACCGGTTATAAATTTACCGGTTTTATAATCAAGACGAAAGACGGATATACCTATACTTTCGGTTGCAATAGCGACCTGTATCTGAACGACGACATGTATTGTTCCGACCAGACGCGCAATACGATGATAAAGAATACCAATGCGCCCCATGTCATGTGGCCGCTGGTTTCGGTTCAATCGCCGAGCGGCCGGGTAGTAAGGTTTGAATATGAAAAAAGTGCGGAACGTGTTGTGACACTGCGGCCGACAAGCTATATTGTGGAATCGGATAGTTTTGTCGGGACTACGGGGCGTGAGATCGAGTGGCTTCATATGGCATGTATGAGTCAACAGGAGCAAAAGAACCTCTACCTTAAAAAGATATCGCTGAGTAATACCTTTTCGATAGACTTCACGTATTCGGGACTGCGGAAAGTAGAAAAGGGATATAATATGAACCGGGGATTATTTCCGATAACGACGGAAGGGTTGTTGCAATCCGTTGTTGTCAAAGACCTCTCGAATGGTTCTACTGTCAAGACTGCCACATGTTCGTATTCCGCAGGGCGTCCGAATAACGTGCCGATCCTAAAGAGTGTATACCTTTCAGATACCGGGAGCTATGAATTCAATTATTGGTATGAAGACGACAGTAGTATGGCGAATTACTGGACGCCTTATAAAGGTACCTGTAGTATCGACCATTGGGGATACAGCAATGGTAAGGATAACGATAGCCAGAATAGTGGCGTAAGCTATTTTATTCCGACTTCTTCGTTAGACAACAATAATACAGAGACCATTACCTCGTCGCAGCGCAATCCGGATTTCAAGTATGCATTATGCGGCGCTATTCGGTATATCTTTTATCCGACAAAAGGCAAGACGGAATTTATCTATGAGCCGAATGATTATTCCGTTGCTATTATCAAGTCGGGCAAAAGCTCCGGAACGCCGTATGCTGAATATTACGAAAGCAATATGATCGCCGGTGGAATACGAATCAAGCAGATCGTCGATTATGACTATAATCCCCGGAGCGGGCTTTGGAATGATACAATGCGTGTCCGGACATATGATTATCATGTGGATGGTAAAAGTACCGGAGTTCTGTTGCGGTCGCCCAGATATAAAACGAGCCACGTGAAAACTGGGGCGTCTTCAGCGAATAAGAATAGAAGGTATGTGGCCTCTTCCGACATACTCGATTGCATAGATACCGATCACCATATTGAATACAGCGTTGTTAAGGAGATAAACAGAGACGGATCATACTCTAAATATTCCTATTCGACTTATGTTACTCCTCCTGGTTCCGGAGGTATTTATAACCGGGAAGATGATATGGGTTTCCTGTATCAGACATCGTTCGGAATAATCGGTGATCCGTATACTTATTTGTATATGCGGCCCGGTTCATATAAAATGATGCGAGGGAAGATATGCTCCAAAGTGCAGTATCAGGCCAAACAGAATCCCGGAGATCCGGACATTCCGTCTTATGGTGAATATTATTACTATACTGGGCCCGGGAATCCTTTGTGGGCTATTCGCATGACCCGTTATTATTGGTATCGACAGATAATTTACGCGGGAAATTGCTATATGAACCACAGCATTAAGACGAATTATTTCGGAGGAAAACAGTTGGATGTTCATACTTATTACCAGTACGATTATGATACGGGATATCTCACACAGGTCGAGACATCGGAGCCGACAGGAAAAAGGATAAGGCAGGATGTGTATTATGCAAGCATGAATAAAGGCCCGTTTCCCGTGAGGACGCATTTCCAGGTTTGCATGCCCGGTGAAACGGAATATAAAACAACAGAGATAAACAAATATGAATATTGGGATATCCGGGTGACCCCGTCGTTTGTAATTCCCCGCATGGTCAAGCATTGGAAATCCCATCTCGACAAACCGAAGAAGTATACTTCCGAGGTGGATCAGGATGCCGATCTCGCATTGGAGATGACAATGCAACCCGATGCCTCACGTGTGCGTGAATATGTGGATCGTGCCGGTAACGTAACGACTTATCTATATGGCGATGGTGGTTGTAATTTGCTTGCTGTCGTAAAAAATGTTTCTTACAATGATGTTTCTGCTGTATTACAAAGTCCTGCTCGCCTGGGGAAATATAACCTTACTTCCACCCAGGAGGCAGCCTTGAGGAATATACCCGGGGCAGTTGTCACGACTTATTCCTATACGCCGCTTACGGGGCTTGCTTCGGTTACCGACCCTTCGGGAAGTAAGCAAACATATGCTTACGATACTTTCAGACGGTTGGCAAAGATCTATACCGGAGGCAATCTGGAGCAGGAATTCAAATATCAGTTGTATAATTTAAGGTAGTAGCTATGAAAAAAATATTATTTATATTGATTACATTATTACTATGTAATCTGTCGTTCGATATGATCGCTAATACTTCGCAGGAACGTATAGACCATGAGATTAGTGTAAATGCTGTAATTTATGGTGATTTTTTCATAAGTTATGATGACGAATGTATATTTCGAGACGAAATTTTCTCTATTACAATAAATGAAACAACACCTGGTGATACCTATATTTTACAAAAAAATTATAAAACAGTCGCAACAAAAACAGCGACATCCGATAAGCTTGTTTTTACAGGAGCTTTTGGCGTTGGATCATTTGGTGTCCGAGATGATAAAGGACGAGTAGCATCGGTTAGTGTTATGATCCGTGAGTATTGGCCTTTGAATCAGCAGTTTAAATATGTAACTCAATCTCCGGCGGGTAGTGTCGATAAAAATGGAGGTGTGGTTTTATTGGCCCTCGAAACGGCAGAAGAACATTCTACATACGAAATGCAACGATTATTCGATCGTTATAATGCAGGGGATTATCCTGGCTGGGATAGTTCTGCTATGTATATTGAATTAGCGCGCGGCTTTCCGATTAAATCCGGATATCTTTATTACGTCAATGTCTATTGTGCTCCTAATGTCGGGCCTTATTCTTTCAGTAACAATACAGGTTTACAAGATAGTAAAGGAAGTTATCATATCCTGCAAGATTCGTATGGAGAATTGACAAACTGGAAGGCAGAAATTCAAGAAGACGATCCTCCTTATAAAATTCGTTTAACGCATGTCCAACCTTTGGTGACATACCATTTGTATGAAAATAACAAACTAGTAAGCACAGTTCAACCGAAGGCCGATACAACTGTCGTATTTGAAAATATCGATCCCGGATTATACTCTATTCAGGCGACATATAAAAATGCGACAAAGCTTGATCCCGAGTTACTCAAAGTACGATTGGATGAGTATATTCAACAAGAACCATTAATTACAGTTAAAGAAAAATCTTTTTTATTGGATAAGAACGGTGGAGTGCGGAGTTTAATGTGTAACAAGGACATTCTTGTAGATAGTCAAAGTATTAATCGAGCCATCGAAAAATTTAATCAAGAAAATAAATTTCTTAAAATGACCTTGATGGACATAACGGATAAAACATGCACTATCCAATTATCATGGACTCCTAATTTCGCACAGAATGAAATCGTTGCGGATTCGAAGTTTATTTTTAATGGATCATCTCACATCCAGTTCATCTTATCTGGTGGGGGTGAAATAGTCGCTTACGATGTAACGTCCGGTACAACTCCTATCCCATATATTAGATTGTCAGGCTCCCAAATTGGAATCGAGTATGAAATGATAGATCGGGGTGTTCCTTCCGGGCTGAAAATATCCGGAACAGGACAAAGTATCGAATTCAGCAATATTAGTGATAATGGCGTTTATACAATTCGCGGAACAGAACCGATTACGAAAACAATAAAAGATATGAATGGGGTAGCAATCTTCAGAGAACATCCCGAAGACCTGCTTACAAGTTCTACTAACGCGATTTCCACGAAGACCTATTATGACGGCACGCACTCCTATGCCGATATCACCTACTACGACGGGTTCGGAGCGCCTTACCAAACGGTGCTCAACAGGGCTGCGCCGGATGGCCGGAATCTGGTGGCACCGATCCTGTACGACGACATGTACCGTGACAACGCTACGGTATTATTGCCTTTCCCCGTCGATATGTATACCGGGGAGCGCGTGCTGAATGCGGAGCAGGAACAGCGACGCTATTATTCACAGCGAGCCGACGGCGTGCGGGATAACTCGGCCTATTCGACCAACGTGTTCGATAAGTCAGGCCTTGATCGTATTCGTTATAGTTACCGGCCCGGAGATATATACAGACAGGAAAATAAATTTGCGGAGTATCTGTATGAAACCAACGATACTGCGGATAAGGTGCTCGATTTCAAGTATAATTATGAAGACGGATCGATTACCGTTGCCGGATATGCCAAGGCGGGGTTATACACCAAGAATACGGTCATTGACGAAGACGGAAATACATCCGCACGGTTCGCGGATGCGAATGGCAATACCGTTCTGGATCGCCGCTATTTTAGCCAAAGCTACTTTACGGATACATATTATGTCTACGATCCCTGTTTTAACCGCCTCGTCTGGGTGATCCCTCCCGAAGGCAGCGCCCGGATTATATCCGGCTTTGTGTTGAAATGGGACGACGACACTGCGAACCAGTATTGTTACCGTTACCTGTACGATGGCCAAGGCAATATGATCGAACGCAAATTGCCCGGTTGTGAGAAGGAATCGTTCGTTTATGATAAGGGCGACAGGCTCGTATTCTCCCGCGACGGCAACCTGCAGGCCCGTAAACAGTGGCTTTACCATGTTTACGACAACCATGGGAACCTCCTGCGGCAGAATCTGCTCGACTACGATATATCCCGCGAGCAACTGCAGTCCCGCTATGGGACCCTCGTCGACAACCTGTTGCCGGTTTTGGGCGGTACGATGGATATGGATATCCCGTATGATTCCGATGGCGGGGCAACATTGTCCCGGAAATTGGCCCATTATGTTTTCGGCAATGTGGAATATTCCGAAACCGCGACGGGTTTTGTTGAAACGGCATGGACAGCCCCCGTAGATATGGCATACCGGGGCGTCGGGTTCCCCGGCACGCCGCTTCAGGATCCGAAGGGGTTGAAAACCTATGAGAAACTCGCCGTGCTGGGTGACGATGCCGGGGAACCCCGGTATGTGGAGCGCACTTATTTCTACGATTATAAAAAGAGGCTCATGCAGGTCGTCGAACGTAATCCCGAAGGCGGGATTTCCCGTACGTCCTACGATTACGATCTTGTGGGAAATGTCGTGCGCTACAAAGAACTTCGCCAGCCTTATGCCGGTGCCGATGAAGATATGGTGACTGCCTCATATGTCTATGACAACCGCAGGCGCTTGATCCGCGAAGTCAGGGCTTTAAATTACGAGAATTCCGTGGCTGTGGATTATGAGTATGACGACCTTGGGAAATTGGTCGGCAAAACAACGCGTAACGGAGGTTTGAATATGACGATGGCATATAATCTTCAGGGGTGGCAGACGGATATGCAGGTCACGGACAGCGGCAGCCCGCTGTTCGATACGCATCTGCGCTATTATGATCCTCAGTATGGAGAGACTACGCCCAGCTACGCGGGTAATATTTCGGAATGGACATGGCGGCAGGGTGGAGAGTCCGACGAAAACACGTATGCCTTCACCTATGATAGCCACTCCCGCCTGACGGATACCGATCAGTATATTAATGGGGAGTTTGATAATCAGTTTGTCGAAGATTACATGTCGTATGATTACAATGGTAATATTAAGTTTCTGAAACGCTATGAGCATGGAATTCTGAAAAATTATTACGTATATCGTTATAATGGGAACCAGTTGACGGCACTCGACGATTTATCGGCTTCGTCTCCTGTAACCTCTTCCTGGATAACACCTGCTTCCTCTGCCGCTCTTGGCGATCCCGATCCGACCCCCGATCCTGCCGTGCCTGTTATCCCTCGCGACACGATCTACAGCGGTGTAGGGTATGTCTACGATTCCGCGGGCAATGTGCTTTACGATTCCCATACGGGTTTGAACCTCCGCTATAATGACCTGAACCTGATCGAAAAAGTAATGCATGGCGATACGATTGTTGCAAAATATTCGTATCTTTCGGATGGTACCAAGCTCTCTGCGACGGACTCCGCGGGCAACGGTCTTTACTACTCGGGTTCTTTGGTATATAGCAAGCAGGGCGCAGCCCTGACGATGGAGAGTTGCGCCTTCACGGGCGGTCGTTTTGTAGCGACAGCTACGGGTGTCGAAGCCCGTTATTTCGTGACCGACCATCTTGGCAGCGTACGTGCGGTAGTCAACGACGAGGGCGAAGTGCTGGAACGCAACGATTACTATCCCTTCGGCAGTCGTTGGGACGATGGCTTGCTGTCGGACAACCGCTACCGCTACAACGGCAAGGAGGCTCAGGCTTTTCTGAACAATCCCTACCTGGACTACGGAGCCCGTCAGTACGATTCGGACGGTGCCGTATGGCTTGGTAAGGATCCTTTGTCGGAGAAGTATTATCCGATAAGTCCGTATGTGTTTTGTGTGAATAATCCAATAAAATACATGGATGTCGATGGCAAAAGCCCTTATTATAATAGACAGGGAGAGTTAGTAAAAGTTGATGAAGGAGGCTTTACTGGGGACATATATATAAGTGAAACAAATGGAAATATGACACCGCTTAAAGAGGCATCCGGTTTGACATTGGAGGCACAATCTAACATATTGACAGACGTTATGTTAAATATGGAAGGAGTCGATTTTTCAGATTTACATAATGGTAAAGTGTCAATTACGACAAATCGTGCTATTAATGGGAAGCGGGTTACATATAATGATCCGGCTGAATTTACCTCAAGACATTCTACATCAAGGAATGAAAATGGCGAAATTATAATAACTACCAAAGAGAATTCCTATAAATCAGATTTATATAATGTGGAAGCCATTCAAAGTTATCTGGGTGTCCATGAGTATGTTGGACATGGGCAAAAAGGCTATTCTGATGACAAAAAAACTCACTGGAAGGCCTATGATGACCAATTGAAACATCCTACTTATAGCAAAATGCCGAAAGACCTTCAGCAAGAGGTATTGAGTCGTCATAAAGAATATTTGCAAAAAGAAAATCCTGCACTTTATAAGAAACTGTATGAAAAAAACTAAATTAACCGCTAGCATACCATATGCTGTTTTAGTATTGGCTTTAATTTTATTTTATTCTTGTTGTAGTGTGTCAGATGAGTTTAAACCGCTTACTGTTAGTATATATGGGATTGGGTTTGAATGTCGTCATTTGCAAAGAACCCAGGATACACTATGTCTCAAGCCAATTATTATGCACCTTGATGTTAATATCAGTAATAATACTGATAATGAGGTGATGTTGGGGTCTTACTATAATCGTTTCGATGAAGATACCCGGAAATATGGTCGATTTGAATTGATATATAATCACGATACTGTCGGTTTATATTCTAATAATTCAGTTTTGTCTAAATTGAAATCTCGACAAACTATCGATCTGCAATTATATTACGAAGGGAATACTCTGTTTGGAGCTGATAAATTTTTGGATATGATGTCTATTGGATGGGTTGAAAGTGAGCATTCGGGAAAATTGGATTCCGATCAGATTAAATCTATCCAGCAGATTATCGATAGCCTGAAAATAGGCTATATTTCCTTTAATAATAGTCGAATCGAAAGTGTAGATATTCATACGGAGATTTCACCGGAAATATTTGTTGATTATATTTATAATGATAACCAAGGGGTTGAGATGCGCAAAAATGATTCATGTTGGTATAGCTATTATGTAAGTACCCAAGATTGAACATTAAAACCTGCTTTGAAAGCTGAAGATTAACAGACTGCTTTTTACTATTTCTGTGTCGGGAATAACCTAGAGGTTGTTCCCGGCATTTTTTAATTCCGAAAGAATTCATATCGTTTAAGATAGAATACAAAACTCTTAGCAACGGACTTTTGTTCGATACGCATCTGCGCTATTATGATCCTCAGTATGGAGAGACTACGCCCAGCTACGCGGGTAATATTTCGGAATGGACATGGCGGCAGGGTGGAGAGTCCGACGAAAACACGTATGCCTTCACCTATGATAGCCATTCCCGCCTGACGGATACCAAACAATATATCAATGGAATGCCCGATAATCAATTTATTGAAACAGGTTTTTCATATGATTTGAATAGTAATATCAAGGCGCTCAAACGCTATGATAAAGGAATTTTAAAAGATTCGTATAATTATAATTATTTGGGGAATCAATTGCTGGCAATCTATGTCCGTCCTGTTTCCTCCCGCAATGCCGTGCCGCAGTCTGTGGACTTTGCTGCCGCCGTCCCGGTTGACTCCGCGGGACTGGTTATCCGCGATCCGCTCGATCCGGGTGTTATCATTCCCCCTGTCGATCCGAACAATCCCTTTGCCCCGACCGATCCGACCGGCCCGATCAAGCCGGTTAATCCCGGCGATCCCGATGATCCGGGGCCGGGCATTACCGTTCCTCCTGGCTTAGTCGTCGATCCGACCGACCCCGGGAAGTATGATCCGACTATCCCCGTCTTCCCCGCAACCCCCGACGAAAACGAAGGTGATATCCCCGATCCTATCCCCGATCCTGCCGTGCCTGTTATCCCTCGCGACACGATCTACAGCGTTGTAGGGTATGTCTACGATTCCGCGGGCAATGTGCTTTACGATTCCCATGCGGGTTTGAACCTCCGCTATAACCAGCTGAACCTGATCGAAAAAGTAATGCGTGGCGATACAATTGTTGTAAAAAATTCGTATCTTTCAGATAAGTACTGAGCTTTCGGCGACGGACTCCTCGGGCAACGGTCTTTACTACTCGGGTTCTTTGATATATACCAAGCATGGCGCAGCCCTGACGATGGAGAGTTGCGCCTTCACGGGCGGTCGTTTTGTTGCGACAGCTACGGGTGTCGAAGCCCGCTATTTCGTGACCGACCATCTCGGCAGCGTACGTGCGGTAGTCAACGGCGAGGGCGAAGTGCTGGAACGCAACGATTACTATCCCTTCGGCAGTCGTTGGGACGATGGCTTGCTGTCGGACAACCGCTACCGCTACAACGGCAAGGAGGCTCAGGCTTTTCTGAACAATCCCTACCTGGACTACGGCGCCCGTCAGTACGATTCGGACGGTGCCGTATGGCTTGGCACAGATCAATTGTCGGAGCTGTATTATCATATCGGTTCCTATGCCTACTGTGCAAACAATCCCATAAATGCCATTGACGCGGACGGACGCTTAATCATCTTTGTCGGTGGATTTGAGCCCAATCGTTCTGTTACTTCGGCAATAATAGGGACTATGATGCTCAGTAATTCGCTCCCGTCACAAATGAAAGCTGTTATGATGGCCAGCGCCGCGCCGAATAGAGATTTCAGCAAAAAGGATTATTATGATTGGGGATCGGTCAATGAATTGTATATAGATACGTATAACGATCAGAATGCCTTATATACGCAGGGCCGCACAACTTTACCAGGCGGCAGTGCCTCAAAACGCTATAACATGGGACTTGAGGCCGGACGTAAACTTGTTCAGCAAATACTTGCCGGGGAAGTTGAATTGACGGATGACGAAACGATAAAATTAGTCGGGCACAGTCAGGGTGCTGCATATGCGGCCGGTATTGCGCAGGCACTGATCGATGCGGGTTATCAGGATCGTATCGGTTTTGTGGATTATATTGCAGCGCACCAGCCTTCTGGTTTTTCACATCCCCAAGGTGTGTTGGGGCGTCAATTCGGGTCTACTCGTGATTTTTTGAGCAGTAAGGGTAAAAAGAAAATAAATAATATAAAAGATGAGAATTATCATACAGATGGATTCGGATCTCCATCTGGTCATTCGATAACAGGAACGGAGTTATATGATTTTTTACAAAAATGTATTACAGCCGGCGTACCTATCACCTCAAATTAACTATAAAATGAAAAAGTTGAATGATACTGCTATTACCGTTCTTGCAATTGTAAGTACGATTCTTAGTTATCCATCTTGGTTACCCGTAGTATTAGTTGCGAATTTATTTAGTAGTCCCGCTCCTGCAATAGACTATACTATTTTTCTTATATTCTGTCTTGCTCTCTTTTTTTTATGCAGGACATTATATCGACTTTACAATAATACAGAAAACGCACGTGCTGCTCTGTGGTATCAGGGACTATTTATATTTTTTCTCTCTTTAGGAATAAAATTCTTTTTGGATGGAATAATATATATGGAAGGAACATATACACTTACTATCCCTTATGGTGTTGATGTTATTTTCATAATCCCGATCAATGTTTTTGTGAACCTGAAAATCGCACATCGAAAAATACATTGACCTTTAGGCGGGTGGTGGACAGTGGTATTGCCTTGGCTGTTGCCGGAGCGTGAACAGCCGGATACCTGCCTGTAAAAGCCTTGGATACAGGACAGGCTGCACCGGAATCGGATGCAGCCTGTCTTTGCGGAGGGCGGTTCGGGTGGAATATCCCCGCCGTAGCCTTTTCCCGGCCTACCTTTTCCCGGCCTATTTCAGGAGTACGAACCGGTTTTCATAGGGTTTCAGCGCCAGCGAAGTGACGCTTCGGCTGTCCAGCGGGTGTCCTGTCGCATCGGCCGCCGTAAAGGGCAGTTCGCGTCCCGAGCTGTCGAGCAGGGTAAGGGTGCCTGCCTGCCCGTCGGTTTCCCGCAGGTTGACCAGGATGCCCTCTCCGCCGGCTGCGGGGGTGCATGACGTGATCAGCACATGGCTGCATCCGCTGCGCAGGAATGAGCGGTCGCGGGTGTTGCCGTTGGCCTTCGTGGCGGCCGGCATGACGCGGGTGCAGAGCGGGATGCGTGCACTCCAGCCGAACTGCGATGCGGCCGTGTTCGAGGTGTCCCGGGTTGAGCTGATGACGAACCCGCACTTGAATTCCCCTTCCTGCGAAGCGCGGAAATTCGTCGTCCAGTAATTGTTCATCAGCCACGGGAAGACATGCGGCTTTTCATAGGTGCGGGGCTGGCGATAAGGGTCGTCGAGCAGTTTTCCGAGCAGGTAGAGCGGTACCTCGCTGCCGCTTACGAGAATCTGGGCGTCGTCGTTGCGTGCCGCGACGAAATTCTGCACGGTGTTCCACGAGGCGCTCGTGCCGGGGATCTGGTCTTCGCCGGAACGGACTACGCCGCCCGGTACGTCGAACGTGAGTTTCGCATTTTCCAGCAGCCACGGCATGGCGACGTAGATCGCCGAAGGATCGGTCTCGGGGTTGCGGATGAAATCGTAGCCGAGCTCCACGCGTTTCACGTCGTTATACAGGCGTACTTCGACCTGCACGCCGAATTTTTCGTCGCATCCCTCGGCTTTGCCCGTGAAGCGGACGCTCTGGTAAATATCGCCCGACGTTACGCCCGGGCAGTGCACGTCGGAGAGCGAAGAGCGCCGGTAATTGTCGAATACTTTGCGTTCCATTTGGCGGCGGTCGCCGTTGAGCGATTCATAGACGAAAGCCCCCAGCTTCCATTCCGAGTCCGGGTCGACCATCTCCCGTCCCAGCTCCTTGTCGTAGAGCGAGGCGATCGTCCCCGAAGCCGGGTCGAAGACGATCCGGTAGAAATCGTTTTCGAGGCTGTTGTCCCGGAGTTCCGTGCGGCGGGGTGCCGCGGCCTTGCCGTCGCCGAGTACGATTTCGAAGGTCTTGTAACCCATGGCGGGGATTCCTTCCGCCCAGATGGCGTAATAGCGTCCTTCGCGGCGCGAGCGGATGGGCTGTACGCGCAGGGCTTTCCCGGCTGCATCGACGATCCGGAACTCGCGGTCGGCCGGGATCAGTTCGAAGTCTATGTAGACTGTCGCCAGTTCCGAGCGTTCCCAGCCGAGCGGGTTGAAGAACGTGAGCGTCGGGTGCGTCGAGCGGTAGAGGGTGCCTTGCAGGCGGCCTATGGCATCTTCATAGAGCAGTTGGGTGCTTTTGAGCGCCTCCCATACGTAGGAGCCCTTTTCAGCCCATTGTACCTGTGAATTTTCGCATCCGGGATTCCAGATGCTTTCCGCAGCCCCGAAGGTGTGCTCGTCGTAGAAGAGCAGGTTTTCGTGGATGCGGCGCAGTTCTTCGTGTGTCCCGCCGCTTTGGCCTGTCCCCTCCATTTGGGCCATCGAGAGCATCGCTTCGATGGCGACCAGGTCGGATTGCGTTTTGCGTGAGGCCGCCGTCTCGCGTGCCGCCGACCCGAACCCGTCCGTCCACCAGTCGGGGTAGGCGGCCCGGTATACGGGCAGCTTGTCGCCGTACTGGGAGTCGATGCGCCCGAGGAATTCGTGTGCCGTGGCGCTGCGTAGCTTCGGCCATGCGTAGCGTTCGTTCCATGCGCGGATCAGGTCGCACTCGCGCATCGACGGGGGCGAGTTGTCGGTCAGGTATCCCGAGTATTGCACGGCGATGACCGGGAACGGGTAACCCGTGCGTTTGAGGTTGCGGATGTACCCGAATACGCCGTCTTCCAGGCGGGCCATATCGCCCGTGTGGATGCCCCACGAGTTCCCGGTATGGTAATGGTCGCTGCGGAACATCAGCATTCCTTTGCCCGACGGGGACTCCCAGCGGTAGAGTGTCGGACGGTCGAACGGGACGAGGGCGCGGTGGTTGTTCGACCCGATCGAAAAATATTTCACGCCCAGGTCGGGCAGGTAATCCGCCAGGCACCATGCGATGCCGTTCACGTCGTTCTGCATGGCTGTTTCGACCGGCAGCCCCAATTCCCGGAATCGGGCCACGGGCTCGAGGAACGTCTTGTAATTGTTCTCGCCCGACAGCTCGGACATGTTGAAGAACATGGCCGTCACCTCGATCTGCCCTGCCTTGACGTACCTGATGAATTTGTCCACCTGTGCCTTGGGACGTATGCGCAACCATTCGCGTACGGGCCACGAGGCTTCGCATGTCCAGCGGAACTTCGCGTCGTCCGGGTAGTCGGCCGTCAGGTCGCAGTATTCCACGGCATAGTCGATATAGCGCAGGTGCTCGGTGAGTATTTCGGTCTGCGGTTTGGTATAGCCGATGTCCGTGTGCGTGTGCTGCACCAGGTAGACGGTGTATTTGTCCGCCGGGGCGATTTCCACCGCCGCCGACAGGGCTTTCCCGCGGTTGGGATGCACTTCGAAATCCACCGTGCGGCCTTCGTACCCTTCGGGAATGTTGACCTCGACGGTGTTTATCCCGCGAGACAGTGTGACCGTCCCGCCCGGTTTGCCGTCGTAGTTCCATCCGGCACGCTGGGGCTTGCCCCAGTTGACGAGGGTCAGCGTCACCGGGTGCAGCAGCTCCTCTTCGGTGCGGCCGTAAATCAGCCCCGGCTGCGAGTGGCTTCCGATGAGTGCGATGCCGTCGCCGGGGCGTGTGCATTTCACGCTGCGGTCGGCTTCGAGGACGATGGCGTCCCAGACGAGCCAGCTGCCGCCGGCATTGCGGATCGTGAGGAGGTTTTCCCCGGCGCCGAATGTCCCGGCCGGCAATAGGGCCTCGATCGCAAGGCCGCGTGCCGAGGTGCGTTTGGTATCCGGGTAGTTGATGTCGTCCCCGGCAGGCGCCTGCACCGAGGTGCGGAACCCGCCTGCGGAGATTTCGATCGTCGGGGGTGACGAGGCCTGCGATTCGACCAGGTAGAGTGTCAGCCGCATCTCCGCCCGGGAGGCTTGCGCATCGGCCCCGAAGCGGATCAGCAGCGATCCGTTGCCGTTGCCGGCCCATCCGTCCTGGGGCCCGGGCAGGATATAGGGGATCTCTCCCGGTGTGCTGCGCCCTACGTCGTACGCGGCCGCCGCGCCGGGGAACCGGCCCAGAAGGTCGGAATACGCGCCGTTGTACAACGCGAACTCGGCGGCCGAACCGTCTTTGCGGCCGATTTCCCATACGGGCCTGTAGGGTGTTGCCGACAGGCTGCCCCATAGCAGGGCCGCCAATACGGCGAGGATGGAATGCTTGTGTCTTTTCATATCGGAATTTTTGGGTTATTCGGGGTCAGTCCATTTTACGTCGGTCATTTTTGCCACATGTCTGCCGGTCATGTCGGTGATCTCCGAGCCGACGTTGAGCGTCAGCGGCCAGTAGGCTTTCAGCCCTTCCTCAGTCCCGGAGAAGTCGCATGCCACATCGGCTGCGGCCTCGGCCTCGGTGCGGACGTCCGCCCAGATCGAAACGTGCTGGATGTTGCCGCGCATGTAGCGGTTCGAGTAGGAGGGGGCGGTGCCCAGTTGCAGGTTGCAGGTCGGCTCCACGATGGCCTTGCCGCACGCGAAGCTCTTTACCAGCCGTCCGTCCAGATAGAAGTGCATCTTGTCGTTGGCCTTGTACGTGGCTGTGATGTGGTACCACTTGTTCAGCTCGATCGTGCAGCAGGTGCCGCCCTTCCAGCTCCCGTCGTTGACGTAGAACTGCAGGTTCGCGCCGTTATTGCGGATCATGATGGCACCCTTGCCCTGCTCGCACGAGATGACGTTCTGGTCGCCCGCTGCGAATTCGTCGAAACGTATTTTCATCTCCCACGTCAGCTCTTCCGTGAGATCCCAGTCGCCTGCGGGCCCGAGGTTCATCTTCGACCCGGCGTTGAAATAGGGGATTCCGGCCTTGACGATGTTCTCCCGGAAGGCTTTTATCGCTTCTTCGAGCTGTTTGCAGGCGTTCCGGTAGCCTTCGTCCCGCGAGGTGTTGTGCATGATGTAATAGGCCTGGTCGATGCGGGCCTGCAATGCCTTCTTCGATCCGGGGGCCGTGTCGCCCTCTTCGATCCCTTCCGTCGACTCTTCGACGAGCGATTCCGCCTGGCGGATCAATGCCATGAGCGTCTGATGTGCTTCGGAATAGTCGTCGTCGCTGCATGCGCACAATACCAGTGCCGCGCAGAGGAAGGCTGCGAATTTTTTCAGTATGGTTTTCATGGTCGTTTACTGCATTAGGTGTTTAATATCCTTCGTTTTGTCCCAGGGTTCTCCAGTCGGGCATGCCGTCGAACTGCGTCTGCGGGATGGGGCGTACGACGTGGTACTCCTTGATGTTGTCCTTTGCATCGGGGTTGTAGATCCTCACCTGGTCGATGAGCCTGCCGAAGCGTTTCAGGTCGAGCCGCCGCTGCCACTCGCCGAAGAGCTCGCGGGCGCGTTCCTCGAGGATGAAATCGAGCGTCATGTCCTCTTCGGTGACCTTCATGGCCTCTTCGTATTCGGGCTTTTCGTGGTTGACGGCGCGTTTGCGCAGCTGGGTTATGTCCTCGGCGGCACCCTTCAGGTCGCGGTTCTCCGTGCTCCGGATACGCGCCTCGGCACGGATCAGGTAAAGTTCGCCCAGCCGGATCACAGGGTAGCTGCGATCCGACAGCTCCGACATGTTGCCCGGCCGGGTGTGGTCGTAGAACTTGGTCATGCCGATGAACGTCCAGCGATCCTGCGGGATGCCGTCGGCGTCGAACATGTCGTTGCGGTCGAATACCGTGAAGGTCTTTTCCATGCGCTTGTGTTCCTCGACGGGCAGTACGTCGGGACAGAGGTAGAGCGCCGTGTCGATGTATTCGCGCCACTGGTTGAGCGGGAAGGCCGAACGGTCGTCGGCCGGGTCGTTGTAATACCATACCCATTGGTGCAGGTCGCTCCAGCGTTTGTCGGCGTCGCGGTCGAACAGATCCATGAAGTAGGTCGAGGGGATCGCCTGGCAGCCGCCGTAGCCCGTCCATTTGAGCATGGTCTGCACGCCCGGGAAACGGTCGATATACATGGCATACCACGACCAGTAGCCGTTGGCCTGGCGGAAGGCGTCGTCCTCGGTGAATTCCGTCGTCCAGATGAATTCGTTGTTGGTCTTGTCGTCGGCCCACAGGTCTTTGAGCGAGGGGCAGAGCTCCAGCCCGTAGTGGCCGATCACCTGCGATGCCATGTCTGCGGCCTCGTCCCACTGTTCGTTGTAAAGGTACATGCGTGCGAGCAGCGCCTTGGCTGCGGGCATGTCGATGCGCCCCGATTCCGTGGTGCGCGTGTCGGGGAAGAGCCCGATGGCCGTCTCGAGTGCGCCGATGATCTCTTCGTAGAACTTCGCGCGGGGCGAACGGCGGGCTTCGGTGCCCTCGGTCTCGTCGGTTGTCATCGGCAGGTAGCTGTCGCCCCACGTCTCGGTGACGATCCACAGGAACAGGGCCCGCATGACATACATCTCCGCTTTGAACTGGCTCTTTTCGTCTTCGTCGGCAAAGGGCGTCTGGTCGATCGTTTCGAAGAACAGGTTGATGTTGAACAGCGCCTTGTAGCAGTGGTTCCACAGCCATGCCACATTGCCGTTGGTGGCGTCGAGCCCGTAGTAGTCGCACAGGCCCACATCGCCCTGGTTCTTGCCGCGCAGGTAGATGTCCGTCCCCAGCTCGGTCATCAGCGGCCACTGTCCGTCGCCGCCGTAGAGGTTGTTGATCTTGGTGTAGCTCTGGTATACCAGCGCCTTGATGCCGTTTTCCTCCTTGAATATCTCGGTCGTCGACCCGTAGGTTTCTTCTTCGAGGAAGCTCTGGCATCCGGTCAGCCCTATCGTAAGTGCCGCCGCAAACAGGATGAATATCTTTTTCATGGTCTGGTTTTCGGATTTTAAGTTAGAACTGGACATTCGCGCCGAAGATATAGAACGACTCCCACCACGAGATGCCGCCCGTGTTCTGGAACTGGCTGTAACGCCACGGGGTGTTCATGGTCACATAGAAGCGCGTCTTCTTCACCACGCGCCCCATCCATGCCCGGGGCAGGGTGTAGCCGAGCGTGATGTTGCGGATGTTTACGTAGCTGTTCTTGTAGTAGCCCGTGGCGTCGAGGTATTTGATCGACTGTCCTTCGACCGGGCGTGGATGTCGGTCGGAGGGTTTTTCTGGTGTCCAGTAGTCGATCTTGTAGGTGTTCCAGCGTCCGAGCTGGTTCGCCCATTCGCTCGTGCTGCGGCCGTCGTGGGCCAGCGAGCCGAACTCGCCGTATACGTCGACCGAGAAGTCGATGTTCTTCCACTCCGCATTGATCTGCAGGCCGCCGACCCAGTCGGGGCGTGTCGTGCCGAGGATCGTGCGGTCGTTGCCGTCGATCTTGCCGTTGCCGTCCAGGTCGGCGACCTTGACCTCGCCGGGTTTCTGTCCGTAGATCGCAGCCAGGTCGGCTTCGTTTTCCTGCCAGATGCCTACCTGTTTGTAATTATAGTGTACGCCGTTGACCGGATAGCCTACGAACAGGCCGTTGTTGATGTCTTCCTTCATCTTGGGATCCTGCAGGCGTACCAGCTCCTCCTTGTTGCGGTAATACGAGAGGTTCACCCCCAGGTGGAAGTCCTTCGTTTCCACGGGGACGGTCGAGAGGCTTACCTCCCAGCCGCGGTTGCGGGTGTCGCCGATGTTCGTCCACGCCCGGTTGAAGCCCGAAGTATAGGGCAGCACCTTGAGGTAGAGCAGGTCGTAGCTCTTCGAATCGTAATAGTCGATTGTGCCGTGGATACGTCCCTTGAGGAACCCGAAGTCGAGGCCGAAGTCGAGCATCTTGTTGCGCTCCCACTCCAGGTCGGGCGTCGGGCGGGTTTCGGGTTCCAGCCCCGGGCGGTGCAGCTCACCGCCGTTGAAATTGGCGTATTTGCCGTGCAGCGTACCTGCCGTGGCATAGGCCGCGATCGAGTAGTTGCCCGTCATGCCGTACGAGGCGCGCAGCTTGAGGTTCGAAATCCACTCCACGTCCTTGAGGAAGGGCTCTTCCGAGATGCGCCACGCGATGGCCCCCGAAGGGAAGAAGGCCCATTTGTGCCCCGGCGAGAGCTGCGACGCACCGTCCTCGCGGAACGACGCGGTGATGATGTACCGGTCGTCGTAGGAGTATTGCACGCGCCCGACGACCGAAACCATCTGGCTGCGGACGAAGCCCGAGGACAGGCTTTTCGAATCGGTCAGACGCCCCATGTTGTACCACAGGTAGGCGGGCGACTCCTGGTCTTTGCCCGACATCGAGGCATTGACCGTCTGGCGGTTCTGCATTTCATAGACGGCCGTCAGGTCGATGTTGTGCCTGCCGAATTGACGTTTGTAGTTGAGCACGTTGTTCCAGACCCAGTCGGCCTTGCGGTTGTTGTGCATGAAGGCCACGTTGCGCTCGTCGGTATACGATACCGAGCGGTTGTCGTAGTAATAGCCGCGCGACGAGAAGGCGGGGCTGTATGCGAAGTTGGTATTGAACGTGAGCCCCTTCGCCAGGTCGATCTGGGCGAAGAAGCGCAGGAAGAGTTTCCACTCCTCGGTCTTGTCCTTATATACGTCGTCGCTCTCGTTCATGTAGGGGTTCTTCACGAACGGGTCGCCGAAGGGGTAGACGTTGTAGCTGCCGTCCTCGTTGCGGGTCTGTGTGAGCGGGGACATGTGCAGGAACTGGTTGAACATATCCGGCTTGTCGTTCTTGACGATGTAGTATGCGCGGCTCGAAAGTCCTACCTTGAGGAACGGCAGCACCTTGTGCGAGAGGTCTGCGGTCAGGTAAAAGTGGTCGTGCCCCGCGTTTTTGTAGCGGCTGTCTTCGTTCTTGTAGTTGAATGCGATTTTGTAGGCGCTTTTGTCCGTTGCCGCCGAAATGGTCAGCGAGTGGCTTGTCCACAGGCGTTTCTTGTTGAAATACTTTCCCATCCAGTCATTGTCGACCTTGCCCATGTTGGCCAGTTCGATCCCGAAAAACGCCTTTGCGTCGTCGGCTTCGCTGTGCCAGGTGCCTGCCGCACGGCTCGCCTCGCGCTGGAATGCGATGTATTCGTCGGCGTCCATTACGTCGAGCGACCCCCAGTTGTTGACGCCTGCACCCACGAACCCGTCGTAGGTTACCGTCGTCTTGCCCTGTCTGGCCTGTTTGGTCGTAATCAGGATAACGCCGTTGGCGCCGCGGGCGCCGTAGATGGCCGTCGAGGACGCGTCTTTCAGCACGTCGATCGACTCGATGTCCCCGGGGTTGATCGAGGCCAGCGTTTCGTCGTAGGGAATGCCGTCGAGGACGATCAGCGGGTCGTTGCTGGCATTGCGCGAGCGGGTGCCGCGTATGCGGATCGAACCCCCGTCCATTCGGATCCCGGCGATGCCGGTCAATGCCGTGGTGATGTTGTAGGCCGGGATACGCTCGATACGGTCTGCCGAGATCGAGCTGACGGAACCTGTGATGTCCTTGCGTTTCATCGTCGTATAGCCGGTCACGACGACATCCTCCAGTCCGATCATGTCCTCCGACAGGACTACGTCCACCGAAGTGCGCCCGGCTCCTACCTTGACGGTCTGCGGCAGCATACCGAGGAACGATATTTCCAGCAGGTCACCGTCTTCCACCCCTTCGAGTGCATAGTGTCCCGCGTTGTCGGTCAGCGTGCCGCGGGACGATCCTTTTATTACGACCGAAGCGCCTGCAACGGCTGCCCCGTGCGTGTCCTCGACGATACCGGATACCGTACGCCGAATTCCCCCCCCCTTGTATCCTGGGGGCTGATGGTTACTGTTACGGAACTTTCTGCGGTCGCATTTGCCGCCGCCGGCAACATCAGGGCCGACAGCACCAGGACAAAACCGCCTCTCATAATGCCCGATAGCCTGTGCCGGGGACGCCGGCCGGCCTGGATGATTGGATAGAAACGTTGCATGGTTCAGTAGTTTAGGTTAGTGTGGTTTGGGTTGGACGATTAATATTTGAACATTTTTAATAATGTATGAACATTAATGCCTACTGCAAATTTATACATAGATTTTTAAAATGCAACTTTTTTTCGGCTCTTTTTTAATGATAATTTGTCAACGGCCGCCGAATATCCCTTTTCCGGTGGATTCTCGGTATCTCTGTGGATAATACCTGTTTGCCTGCATGTTTTTTGCCGGAACGGGGCGGAGCCGGTTCCGGATCGTTCCCTGATTCCCTCTGCCGGGGGCCGTTGCTGTGCCGGAGCTCCGGCGCCCGATAGTCGCTGTTTGTATGTACATGAAATCTTCCTTTAAGCGCGATGCTGCCGCCTGCCCGGCGGATTGCTGCCCGCCCGCCGCCTGCTTTCTGCCGGGGGCCGCCCGCTGCCCGCCGCCTGCTGCCTGCTTTCTGCTGTGTGCCGCCCGCTGCCTGCCGCCTGTCGTCTGTCCGGCAGGTTGCCCCCGCCTGCCGGTTCGCGTGGCGGGCGGCGTTGTCTGGCATTTCTGGCATTGCGGCACCCGCATTGTTCCCGGCTCCTTCCTGCTGTTCCTGTCTCTTATACACATCTGACGCTGCCGACGAATTAGACGGTGTA
>ENA-OZFL01000064-OZFL01000064.1-human-gut-metagenome-genome-assembly--contig:-NODE-64-length-50196-cov-9.420195_pt1 | contig 50196 bp, 52 predicted proteins | sample MGYA00245108_ERZ653641 | MGnify/ENA primary metagenome ERZ653641 (study PRJEB26926, sample SAMN06165058) | human gut metagenome | biome: ENVO:00009003; feature: ENVO:2100002; material: ENVO:00002003... | reverse complement strand
ATTTAATTTTTAATCAAATGAAAAAAATCTTTTTGATTGGATTGGCAGCAACAGCTATGTTGGCAAGTTGCAGCAACGACGAGACAGTGGAAATGGCCCAGAACACAAAAGCCATCGGTTTCTCATCATTTATTGACAAGAGCACCCGTGCTACAGACACTGACCTCACTAATCTTGCAACCATTGAAGTGTACGGTTGGAGAGGTGATGCTCAAATTTTCGACAAACAAGAGGTAACTGTTGAAGCTTCGGGTGCTGGAACCTATTCACCGATCCGGTATTGGGAACCTAACTACACCTATGCTTTCGAGGCAATCGCTCCCAAGTCAGGTGAGAAGGGGATAACATTTGCCGCTGCAAAAAATGGTGGTACAATCACTTTTGCCAGCAACTCTGAAACCGACCTGCTTTATTCAAAGGCTGATGATAAAACAACAGATCAAGAAATTACTACTGATCCGGGAAAAGTTGGCTTTACATTCAAACATTTGCTTTCCCGTGTAAAATTCACTTTCAAGAACACATTCCCTGCAAACGCCGCAGCAAAAATCAGCGTAAAGGATGTGAAGATTACCAATGCTTACCAGAACGGAACAATCACTCCGGCTGAAGAGAATGCTGTATGGAATGCTACTAATAAAACTCTGTCAGTTGTATTCGCAAGCGATAATGTTAAGGACCTCGTTGCCGGTACAGGTTCTGGCGAGACCGAGCACATGTATCTTATTCCGGTCGCTTCACCTCAATATACAGTCACATTCACTGTAGTATTGGATCAGAATGAAGCGACAACAGAATATCCGCACACCTCTACTATTACAACCGGAATGGAGAAAAGCAAGAGCTACAATTTCATCGCTGAACTTAATGAGAAAAATATTACAGAAGATGAGCTCTTCCCGATTAAATTTACTGCAGAAGTTGATCCTTGGGGTGCTTTTACTAATAATGACATTACCGTTGAGTAAGATTCATTTCGCATCCTCGTAAAGCCGGTTTAATAAAACGGCCTTATCCATAGAGATGCAATCCTACAGGGTGTAAGGGGTTGAATGTCCCCTTACACTCACTAACAGCCGGGGCGTATTGCCTCTGGCCAACAAATATAAAACAGAAGAGATGAAGGTACATAAGAAAAATCCGAGTTGGATGGCGGGCGGCATGGCAACGATGTTGTTATGCACGCTACTTTTCTCGTGCAATAACGAGGACTTTCTCGAAAACGGAAATCCGGAGAAGGCCTGTGACAACATTTGTTTTGGCATATCGTCCGATAAGAGCATACAGACAAGGGGATATGCCGATAGTGATAACGAAGGATATACTGCTGGCCGTTTCGTTTTGCGGTCGGACAACTCGGCAGACACGCTTTGTGTCCGTGCCATTGTTTCAGACGGTATCAACGTGTCCGGCTTCGAGGACGAACAAACCTTGACACGCGGTGTGCCTGTCACAAAAGATAATTTCGAGAAGTTTCATGTACTGGCATACTGGAGTAAAAATGGAACGCTTGTTGACCAGTTCTATATGGACGAGGATGCAGCCAATAACGGTTCCGTTTGGAGTACGGATCAGATATATTATTGGCCGGGAGCAGACCATTCGTTCCAATTCTATGCTTGGGCACCAACGGATGCCGATAAGCTGACCACCCCATCCACTCCGCAAAGCAAAGAACTCAGCTATACAGTTCCAGCAAATGCAGCCGAACAGAAAGACATTGTGGTGGCCACTACCACAGAGATACGAGGTGACAATAACAATGCCGTACCTCTCACCTTCAAACACATCTGCACCGCCGTGCGTTTTGCCGTGGGCAGCCAGATGCAACCCGGACAGATTAAGAGCGTGGCATTGAAAGGTGTCAAAAATGCCGGAACCTACAATATGGCTAACGGTGCATGGACTCTCGGTGATGCGACTGCGGATTTCTCGCAGACTTTGGACAAAGAGACAACTGGAAATGAAGGCAACGGAGACGAAATCACCAGCGCAGAAGGCACATTCATGATGCTGCCGCAGATACTGCCTGCAGATGCGATGATAAAAGTCGTCTTTACCAATGCTTCAGGTGTTGACCGCACGCTTACCGCCTCTATCGGAGACACGCAATGGACTATGGGGACTACCGTGACTTACAAACTCTCCATCACGCCGGAATATGAATTGGAATTTGTTTCCCAACCTGAAGTGCAGGATGCGCACTATGTGATTTATCCGATTACGATTAAGAGTGATGACAAGCTGCCGGCAGGAGGCTGGACGTTAACGTCTAATGATCCCACTAATGTCACTTTCGTGGAGAAAGACAAATTTGTAAGCAATGATGTACAAGCACTTGTGGATGCGGGCTATTGGCTTGATGGTTATAACGGAATAAGCACATTGACAAGTACAACAACAGGAGATGTACAGGTATACGTATTCTTAAAAGAAAACGTAACTGAAGCTGACCGTAATATCACGCTTTCATTGAAACCTGTCGCTCAAGGAAATTACGAGGCCAAAGAATTTTCGTTTACACAATATTGTCCGGCATGGAACAACGGCATAGGCGTGGAACGAATACAGGACAAAGATTATCCGTGGGGATTCAACTGGGATTCAGATATGACAGTAACATATGATTTTATGAGTCAACCCTCATGGAGGCGTTTATTAATAGGTTGGTATTTAAATTTCTTCTCTGGCTATACATATATTAAAGTTGAGGGGATAATTGGTTCTGCAAGAAAAGTAACAATTAATTTTAGCAAACTCGGGAATTTGAATACTGCCACCAGTACGAGTGATGGAGCACAGAATACATGGGAGATTTATACTTTCAATGGCATAAATGAGGCTTCAGCTCTTATGAATCAATTGGAAGCATGGGGCGGAGTCGCTGACAAAATATTACCAACCAATCCGACAGAATTTGCAGCACGTGCTTGCGCAATGAAAAATAAATATAAAGTAAAAGTCGAATCTAACGCAAATGGAACTGTTTACCGTCCGGTGCTTGAACAAAACGACATAGTATGGTATCTTCCCGCCCAAAACGAAGCTTCTAGCATGAACGACAATCTGTCTGGTGATTATTGGACATCTACAGCTATCACAAATCCGGGAACCACAGCTTACAAATATACGGCGGGAGGTTCTACTAACCCATGGGACCGTAACAAGGTAATTCATGTCCGTGCTGTCCGTAAGAAGCCCTAAAAAGAGGACGTAAAAAGTGATTCAGCCATAAGGCTTGTAATGACAAACTCCCTTTTCTTAATTGAAGAGGGAGTTTGTCATGTTTATAATATCAAACTATACAAGACTCTCTTTAAGATTATGTAACACTAATCATGATTAAGCATTTTCAATTGAATAATTCGGAAAAATCCCGTAACTTTGCGAAAACAAATGATGTGCAAGCAAAACCCAATAATGAATCATTCTCTTTAGAAAAACATGTGCGTTTTGTATCTGCTTTCAAATAAAATCATCATTTGATGCTATTTTGTTACTCTTTCTTTAGAAATCAGATATAAACAATTGATAATGAAATGATTAAAATGTAGAATTGGTTAGTCGCCCACCAACCGATGCGGAACACGATCAGGGCTATCAGCATCACTATCTTGTCGATGCCCACCACGGCCCCTGCCGTCAGTGAGGTGAACCACAGTTTGCTGGCATCCTTCTCCATGTTGGTCACTTCGTCCACGCCCGTCTGCTCCATCGTCGCCTCTATCAGGTTGGGGTCTGATGTGCCCTTATGCGCCACGTCTGCCTGTGCCTGGAGGTCAGTGTACATCGAGTCCCTGACATATACCAACTGCTGCACCTCCTCAAACTTGTCGGAAATTTGGGTCGCCTCTGCCTCATAGAGGTCGTGGGTGTAACTGCCGATGCAATTGGGAATATAGGATAGAAAATCCAATACGCACCAGCTGCTGCCGCTGTTGGTCATGCCTGTGTCAGCAGGTGGGTACCACCAACAGAGGATGATGCTCACCACCAAGGGCTTGAACAGTTTCATCACGTCCAACGGTTCGTTCTTCACCATCATCTTGTAGGCCATGCTTGCCGCCACGATGATAGAGAACAGTGCCGCCAATGCCATACACATTTGGAGGATCCACCAGTAACCACCAATTATCCCAAGCGGGTCTAACCATCGGAAATGAAAGGATAGTAAGGTGATGTAATATCACTGATTTACAGTCTATTAGGAATGAAAGCCGATTTTTGATTGGTTCGTTATTCTTTCCTAAATTAGCGGATTGTTTACCCACTTTTGTCTCGTTTTTGTCCCTCGCTGTATTATCTTTGTATCGCAAGTTAAATGCTTGATAATCAGTGATAAAAGAATATATTAACATCAGAAAAGAAAGGAAATAAAATGGGACGAAAGAAGAAAGAAATCCGTTTGAAGGAGCCTGTGCGCATCCGAGAAAAGAAGATAGCAGGTGGCAACATCAGCCTCTATCTTGACATTTACCAGAAGGGATTGAGAAAGAAAGAGACGCTGAAACTCTATCTTGTGCCAGAAATCAACGCTGCTACCAAGTTGCAAAACGCCAATACAAGAAAGTTGGCAGAGCAAATCAAGGCGCAGCGCATTCTTGACATCCAGAGAGAGGGTCTTGTGGATTGGGACAAGGTGAAGAAGTCACGCATGACACTTACCAAGTGGATGGATGACTTTGTGAAGTACAATGCCGAGTTGTCAGAGTCTTCCATGAAGACCAAGCGAAACACTCATGCTCGCATTGACCAATACCTATTACATATAGGCAAGCCAGAGTTTCTGTTGAAAGACGTGGATAAGGAGTTTTGCAAAGGCTTCATTACTTTTTTGAAGACTTGTACCTACAATGATGGAAAGAAACAACTCAGCACCACCACTTGCCGTATGTTCGTTAACTATTTCGGATCGTCATTGGCAAAGGCAGTAAGGGACGGACTGATTGAGCAAAATCCATTCTTGCTGTTGGAGGCAAAGGAGAAGCCACAGAAGCGAGTGGCTGAGCGTGAGTTTCTGACGATAGAGGAAATAAAGAAGGTGATGAACACACCATGCCGTTATGAACTGGTGAAGAAAGCCTTTCTGTTCTCCTGTTTCACTGGTCTGCGATATAGCGACATGAAAGCCTTGAACTGGAGTGAAATCCACAAGGCTGCTGACGGCAAGACAGAATACATTGACCATATCCAAGTCAAGACCAAGGATAGAGTAACCATCCCCTTGTCGGAAGAACCAAAGAAGTGGATGCCTAAAAGAGAAGAAGGCATAGACAACATCTTCCACAACTTGACAATCACATCTACAACTGTAGAAGTGGTTCTGAAAGAATGGATGGAGGCAGCAGGAATAACCAAGCATATAACCTACCATTGCTCACGACATACGGCGGCTACGATGCTCCTGACCCTTGGTGCAAGTATCTATGTAGTAAGCAAGATACTCGGACACAAGAGCATCAAGATGACGGAGATTTACGCCAAGATTGTTGACAAGAAGAAGTTGGAAACCGTAAACCTCGTGAACGGAATGTTTGACCAAATACCAGCAATACAATGAAGATAGAAATCAAGGAACGTAAGCTGACGGAAGGCAAAAGAACCTTATATCTGGAATACTACGAGAGTGGCTACCGTAAGAGAGAAAACTTGCACCTCTATCTCTTGCCCGATGATGCCGTTGGTGCTGCAAAGCACAATCGGCTTACATACAACAAGGCTATGGAGATACGAGCAGAGCGCATCCTCACCCCTCCTGTATTGGAGAAAGAGAATACCAAAAGCAAAGAACAAGGCAACGGCTTGACTTGGCTACAATGGTGCGATGACTATATCAAATGGTCTGTTGATTGTGACAACTGCAAGAAGATGATAGGTCATAAGAATGTTGTCCGCAAGCGTATCGCCACTTATTTACGGAGAGTAGATAAGAAAGACATCCTGCTGAAAGATGTCAGTAAAGATGAAATTTGCGGTCTTTTTGATTATATGCGCAACAAATATCGCAACAAACGCCAAATCAAGACCAACGGAGGACGGTTGGCTGATTACACATTACTGTTGTTTGAGGAAACTGTCAAAGCGATATTTAACAAGGCTATGCGTGAAGGACTTGTAAAATTCAATCCTGTACACAGTCTAAACAAGTTGGAACGCTTCCATGCTCCTGACAAACACAGAGAGTATCTTACGCCTGAAGAACTCACACGTTTCCTGGCGGTGGAAGCTGAATGTGAGAATGAACGAACCGTACAACTGGCATTTGGCTTATCATCCATGACAGCCCTTCGCCTTGGCGATATGCAGCATCTAAGGTGGTGTGATATTAAAATGATAGATGGCGTGCCGACAATCAGCATCATACAGCGAAAGACAAAGCGTCCTGCCATTATTCCACTCAATGAAATGGCGCAATCGTTGTTGCCACCTCGGACGGATGACAATCCGGAAAGTCTTGTGTTTCACCTTGTCAAGAAGTCAGACAACGTATCGAAATACGTAAGAAGACTTAAAGAAAAGGCAGGCATAGAAAAGGATTTGACCTACCATTGCTCACGGCATACGACAGCATCGTTGGCTATCTCAGCAGGAGCAGACATATCAGCAGTGAAGGATGTTTTGGGACATGGAAGCATCACTTCAACCGAAGTTTATGCAAAAGTGGCTCTTGAAAAGAAGATAGAGGCGGTCAATCTGTTTAATGGCGTGTTTGATTGAGACATACAGTAGGGTGCGAACAATGGGGAAGTCTTACTTCTTCCCTTTTGTTGGGAAATTGCCGTCAGGCTGTATTCAAAAAACGCTTGTGTTCAAATAAATCTGCAAGACTTATCTGGACACAGGCTTTTTCATGTTCAATTTAATCTTTGATATAGATGACAACAGGAGTAATATACGCTCGTGTCTCCAGTATTGGTGACAGACAGAGCACGGAAAGACAGGTCAAGGACTTGTCGGAGTATGCAAAATATAAGGGTATCGAAGTCTGCAAGGTCTTTGAGGAACACATCTCTGGCGCAAAGAAGAATGATGAGCGTCCAGTGTTGTGTGAGGCAATGGAATACTGCAAAGCAAACCGCATTGGGATCCTACTTGTCAGTGAACTGTCAAGATTGGGTCGCAATGCGTTTGAGGTGCTTGCCTCTGTCAAGGAGCTCATTGACTGTGGCATTAACCTCTATATTCAAAAGGAACAGCTTACATTATTGGACGATGAAGGACATCCGTCCCTCTTTGCCCCGATAATGATAGCCACGCTTTCGACCTGTGCGCAATTGGAACGTGATAATATCTCATTCCGATTGCAGTCAGGACGGAAGCGGTATATAGAGAAAGGTGGAAAACTCGGGCGCAAGGTAGGCTCTGTAAAAACGGCAGAACAGATGAAAGCCGAATATAGGGAAGTAATAAGTTTACTCCGCAAGGGGTATTCCATTCGGGATGTGGCAAAGTTGAGTGGTAAAGGGGTAAGTACCGTACAACGAGTGAAGCGATTACTAAAAGTACAATCAACGCAATAATACTATTGATTTTACGTTCTTTTCAAAGAAAGGGGTTGTGCAATAGTGGCTTAAAGGCTAAAAGCACTACCTTTGCAAATAATATCAAAATAGAGTATAATGGAAGAAAACAATATAACAGTAGATAAAGCTGTACAAACCATAAAAGGGGCAATTTTGCGAGCTCAAGCACAGGCGAGCCAGTCAAGTAATGCCATACAGTTGTCTTTATATTATGGTATAGGGCGTTATGTATCTATCAATTTACAGCAAGCACATTGGGGCGCAAAAGCTCTTGATACTATTAGTGAAAGACTGCAACGTGAATTACCAGGATTAAGAGGTTTTTCTTCTGGTAACTTGAAGAAAATGCGTATCTTCTATGAGGAATGGCAATGCCTTTCAATTGGTTCGCCAATGGCGAACCAATTACAACAGCTTGAAAATAAGATAGAAGAAGGTGTTGAAATAGGAGAAAAGACACTCCTTTGCATTAACAGACCTATAGAGTCAGCAGACTTGCGTATAGAAGATTTTGTGGGCATTAGTTTCACTCATCATATGGAAATTTTGCATAAAACTACCACTTTAGATGAGCGCATCTACTATATACATCAAGTGAACTTGCATCAATGGAACAAGTACGTATTACGGAAATACTTATCAGATGATCTATATCACCATCAAGGCAATATGCCTAACAATTTTCCGAAAGCGATACCAGACATCAAGCAATCAATGAAAACAATATCAATGTTTAAGGATGAATATTTGCTTGATTTCATCAATACTGAAAATTTGGGACTGGAGATTGAGGACATTGACGAACGTGTGGTTGAGCAAGAAATTGTAAGAAACATGCGCGATTTCATTCTTCAATTCGGAAAGGATTTCATATTTATGGGTAACCAGTATCGAGTCGTACTTGAAGGAGAAGAAATGTTCATAGACCTTTTGTTCTTTAGTCGAGAACTTGCAGCAATGGTAGCTGTAGAACTAAAATACGGTAAGTTCAAGCCTTCATATTTGGGACAACTATGTACATATCTACAGGCATTAGACCTTACTGTAAAAAAGGCACACGAGAACCCTTCTATTGGTATTGTGTTATGCAAAGAAATGAACAAGGCTTTTGTTGACATTGTTGTAAGGAACTATGACAGCCCAATGGGAGTAGCAACATATAAAACCAAACAGGATATGCCTGAAGAATTACAGAAGGCTTTGCCTGATTTGGATAAAATGAAAGATTTGTTTTGCAAATCGTTGTAAACTTGTATTCACATTATATAAAATGCGTATTAAGGAGTAAGGCTATAATGTTCTTACTCCTTATTTTTCGTAGCTGTCACAATTGTTGTTACAAGTCATTAGATGGCGATACTACAGTTTCTATACTTTTATATACAGCAATAACTGCCATTTAAATGTTAAAATCGGACAGTATTGGCAGAAAATCCAAGCAAACCTTGCTTGTTTTGAAGAAATTTTGTTATTTTTGCAGTGGCTCTCGATTCTGTGCGTCAATTTGGGTTTACTCAATGTTGATAAGCAGACAGCCAACGCCGAGCTGAAAGCTGAGAAGTCCAAACAACTTTCTCGGTAATAAGCGGGCAATGGGTGGGAAGAGGGTCAAGACATATAGAAGGCGTTTACTTGACGCTCTGTTTAAGACGTACCGAATCTTGCAAATTCAAAATCCAGTCTTGAACATAGCAACGGTAGATGTCCCGGGTGTGATTATATCAATCCCGTGGAGACCTTGTAAGCATATATTGTGCCCTTTGGGGTACAATGCAATGTGCTATATAGGTCTCTTTACGGATGCGATTTTCATATCGGCGTGGGCTCTGACGTTGTCTGTTCAACTGGATTTGGCAATGCAAGAGCCTTGGTACGTGGGACGGACAACAGGACGATTCCACGCTTTTTTATGTCTATTAGTTGCTAATTTAATGCAAGACATAAAAACGATATGAACGCATTGATTAATGCGCATACCCATCGAGGTCGAAGCAGATCTCCTTACGCTGGACTTACCTCCAACGTCCTCCCCGAAGCTCAACGCTCACATACAGGGGTGTCCTCGGACTATGTACAAAAGGCAAATCACGAATGGTTCGTGTTGCGAGTTACATACAACAGAACACAGAAAGCACATGGCATCATATCAACCTCTGACGTTCAGTCATATATGCCTATGCATTATATTATAAAGAAAGAGATTGGGAAGAAGAAGCGAATTTTACAGCCTCTTCTTCCCAATCTTCTTTTTGTATATACTACAAGGGAAGTTGTAAACTCCATTATCAAGAAAAATGGAGATGAAACATCTGTATTAAAATTTTATCTTGATAAGACAAAGCCATTGGAAGAAAATGGGAAACACCCTCCTCTTATCATTCCATTTACTGCAATGAAAAACTTTATAAAAGCAACGAGTACAGAAAATGAACATGTACGAATTGTTACATCAGAGCAATGTCATTATAAAAGTGGTGATATAGTTAAGGTAATAGACGGAGAATTTGAAGGTGTTACAGGGAAAGTTGCTCGCATTGCAGGACAACAACGTGTTGTTGTAGAAATATCAGGTCTATGTTTTGTGGCTACAGCTTACATTCCCACTGACTTTATAAAGATTATCAAATAACGCCGCAAGGCATATTGTTTAATTTAAATTCAATTCGTTATGGAAAAGAATGAAAAGAACGAAGAACTCCAAAATAGAAGAGAGTTTTTCAAAAAAGCAGCAAAAAGTGCTTTGCCGATTTTAGGAGCAATTGTACTTGCTGGTGCACCGCAAATCCTTAAAGCCACCGAAAAGAGTCCTATGGGTTGTAATTATGGCTGTGCAGGAGCTTGCTACACACAGTGTTATGGCTGTTTACACAGCTGTAACAGAATGTGTGCTGACAGTTGTAATTTTAACTGTAAAGGTGGTTGTAAAGGTGGTTGTATGGGGACATGCAGCGGAAGTTGCACTGGTATGAATTATTAATTGGGTTTAGTCTTCATGTGGTCTGTAAGACCATACGAAGACTAACTTTCCAGTGCTGTTGTAATGTTTTTGAAATATGTTTGGTATGCTGACAAAAGAATATAAAAATGGAATACGAAAGTCTCTACTACGATGCAGTCTGAGAAAAATATTGTTCATGTCATTTTTATCATGGGCAGGTAGTATTTTCGGGCAAGAAACATATGAGGTGGTATCAACTTCAATGCTTAATGTTCGTAGTAAACCTACAACAAAGTCTGTTGTATTAGGAAAATTAAAAGCAAATGATGAAGTCAAAGTTTACTCTATAGTCAATTCTTGGGCGGAAATTATTTACAAAAACAAAAGGGCTTATATTTCGTCTCGATATTTAAGAAAAATAAATACGGAAGACAAAGAATCATATGAAGACGTAAATGTACAGGATGCTCCAATAGTTATTTCTGAACCTAAAGAAGAAATGATACAGGAAGTCTTACCTGAAAGAAAAAAAGAAAAAATTGGCATTGATTTTTTGCCGACTTTATATGGTGGTATGGTTAACTTAGTATCAGATAATGCTTCACCCAAAGGAAATATTGGTGGAGGTGTTGATTTTTCTTTTCAATTTATAGTAAAAGAAAATATCACCATTATCCCTCGAAATTATTACATGGAAGCATCTTTAGGCTATTCATTAAGAGGTAGTGGACATTTTCCTTTGCATTATATTATGGGAAAAATTTCCCCTATAGGTTATAGATATAAGATTTCAGATTTTGAATTGTATGGAAGCATCGGTGCCTATATAGGTTACACATTTTCTACAATAGAAACAAACTCTCATTCTTTCGATTCAAATATAGATTGGGGAGTTTTGGCTAAAATAGGTGTGGAATACAACAAAATAGGTTTGGGCTTTTCCTACGAGCGAGGTTTGAACAATGTTTGTAACTCAAATTTGGCATTGAAGAATCAAGGCATATTTTTCAACGTCTCATATAGACTATTAAATTTGAAATAACAATTATGGAAGACAACATTATTTCACGAAGAGAGTTCTTTAGAAAAACGATAAAGAAAACTCTTCCAATCTTAATCGGTGTACCAATACTTTCTACGATTGTATCATGTGAAAAGGATGATGATGAACTACTTGATGCAATTGACAGAGAGGAAAATGGTGGCTCAAACAGCTGTTCTGGCTCATCATGTAGTTCATCATGTAGCAGCGGATGCTATTCAAGTTGTAAAAGCAGTTCGTCATCTTCCACTTGCTCCAGTTGCTCTAATAGCTGTAGTAGTGGATGCTATACAGGATGTAGTGGAGGATGTTCGGGCGGTTGCTCCTCTAACTGTAAAGGAAGTTGTGGTACAGGATGTACAGGCGGTTGTAGTTCATCATGCTCTGGAGCCTGCGAAAAAAGTTGCAAGACATCTTGTACAGGCGAATGTGGTGGCTCTTCATGTACAGGCGTTTGTGCAAACACTTGTGACAGAGGATTCTGTCATGGAAGTTGTTCTGGCTCATGTCAGTCATCCTGCAAGGGTACCTGCTTTTATTCGTGCAATATAACATGTGAATATGGTGCTAAATAATGCGTATGGATTTAATTAAGAAAGAAGCCGAAAGTTGGCAATCAGGTATAGCTAAAAGTATTACTTTCATTGTGACCAAGGATTGCCAATTAGCCTGCAAGTATTGTTATCTTGTTGGCAAAAACGAAAAAGAACGCATGTCATGGGATGTAGCAAAAAAAGCCATAGACTACATTTTGAATCATGAAAAAGAATACCAAGAGGAATCTGTGGTTTGGGATTTTATAGGTGGTGAACCTTTCTTAGAAATTGATTTAATAGATCACATATGTGATTACATCAAGAAAGAACTTTTTCGTAGAAATCATCATTGGTTTAATTCTTATCGCTTTTCTTTTTCTACAAATGGGATAAATTATGATAGTGATAAGGTGCAACACTTTATTGCTAAGAATAAGAGCCATCTATCTATAGGCATAACAATAGATGGAACAAAGGCAAAACATGATTTGAACCGAATTTGGAAAGGTTCAGGGAAAGAACGTGGTTCGTATGATGATGTTGTGAGAAACATACCTCTTTGGTTAAAGCAATTTCCTCATGGTGGAACTAAAGTAACAATAAGTAGTGCGGATATTCCATATATAAAGGAAAGTGTTATTCATTTATATTCTTTAGGAATACATGAGGTTAATATTAATTGTGTGTTTGAAGATGTTTGGCACGAAGGCGACGATGCCTTATTTGAAGACCAGTTGCTTCAACTTGCAGATGAAATAATAGATAATGGCTATTATCAAGAAAACACTTGTTCTTTCTTTAGTGAACATATTGGCAAACCGATGGATCGTCAATTGGAAAATGAGAATTGGTGTGGTGCAGGACGTATGCTTTCTATAGACGCTGCGGGAAATTTTTATCCTTGTACACGCTTCGCGCAATATTCTCTACGAAACAAAAAAGCATTGACCATCGGTAATATAAATGATGGAATAGATAGTAATCGTTTACGACCATTTCTAACACTTGACCGTTGTACCCAGTCGTCCGAGGAATGTTTAAATTGTGAAATAGCAAGTGGCTGTGCATGGTGTCAAGGCGAAAACTATGATGCAGCAGACACACCGACAATTTACCAGCGTAGCACTGCAATTTGTAAGATGCACAAGGCAAGAGTAAGAGCTAACAACTATTATTGGAACAAGCTCTATCGTAAACTTGAAAAAGAAGGGAGACGGGAGTCTTATGAGAACAACAAACCAAAGTCAAACTCTCTTAAATGTTAAGCAGATTATGATACAATACATTGTTATATTGTTAGATGAAACTTCTGTTTCTTTTTGCCATTACACAAGCAATAAGACAGAGCACAAGCTAATACCTTTGCAAACGCTTAAAGATGGCATACGTTTCGCTATGAAGGAAAATCTGAACATTCAGTTTGTCTATCCGGATTACGAGTTACCTACTGAATATCAGGAAGAAATAGACTCGATTGACCACACGGATATACGTCCTGCTAACATTGCTGTAAATCGCTTCAATGATGCAAATTCGTATGTTATGGTGTTTAATTCTTTGGCAGAAACTAAAGATTACGATTTCAAGAAAGATGTTCCATATTTGGTACGTACTGACAAGAACAGTTTGTTTGGAGGAGAACAGATTGTAGCACAAATACTTAATGTGGCAACACGTCTCAACATTGTAATAACTGACATAGAAACATTCACCGAGGATGATTTTACTACTTACAAATCATTCTTGCAAAATTTATCAGGCAACATAAAACAATTATATATAAAGGGTAAGACACCACAACTGAATTTGCTCACAGACCGTATGATGCTTGACGAAATGAATAACTGTGGGGCTGGTGATACAACAGTGACACTTGCTCCTGATGGGAAATTCTATATTTGTCCAGCGTTCTATTTTAGTAGCGATGGTGATGCCATCGGTGATGTTAAAAAAGGACTTGACATTAAAAACAAGCAACTATTTCAACTCAATCATGCTCCATTATGTCGCAAATGCGATGCTTATCAATGCAGACGATGTGTTTGGCTAAACAGAAAAATGACATTAGAAGTCAATACGCCAAGCCACGAGCAATGTGTTGTAGCGCATTTGGAAAGAAATGCTTCTCGGCAGCTTTTGGCAAGCATACGTGATGTCGGAACATTTTTACCAGGAAAAGAAATCTGTGATATTGATTATCTTGACCCATTTGAAATAAAGAGCATAAGATAATTCATGGAAAAGAACGCACTCTTGACAAGAAGACTTTTCTTTCGTAAGGTAGTTGGCCTAATCCCCATATTGGCATTAGTATCTTGCTCTTCTCCTTTATGTGTGAGCGAGAAAGCATCTTACAAAAACGAGCAAAACAGTTGCAATAACTCGTGTACTAGTTCATGTCAAAAAGACTGTTCTAATACTTGTGGTAATTATTGTAAATATAATTGTGTTGAGGTCTGTACTAAATCCTGCCAAAAATGGTGCAGTGATGGATGTACTAAAGGATGTGGTTCTACATGTTATGGAAAATGTATAGGGGCTGCATCATCTTTTGTAAAACAATAAAATAAATAACAAAAATGAAAAAATTAGTAGGACAGGTTACTGTCGAAGAGAAAAACGAAATTCAGAAGCTCTTTGAACGTCGTAATGGGCTTAATGAATTGGCAACAATACTTACTGCCGAAAACGAGGCTCTATATGAGAAACTTGTTAACGACATGGGAGAAACAAGTGCAAAATTTCATCAATGGTGGAAGTCTATGGGACAAAAATACCAATGGGAATCGGTAGATGGCGGTAATTGGGAGATTGACTTTGAAACCTGTGAAATTTATCTTATAGCAGAATAAAGAAATGGCACATTTTCTATTTGTAACACAGTTATTGTTCATCGGTTCTACCGAACTGTTGCTTATCGGAGGCATAGCCTTACTATTGTTTGGTGGTAAGAAACTGCCTGAAATGATGCGAGGCTTAGGTCAAGGAGTTCGAGAATTTAAGAAAGGTGTCAATGACATCAAAGAAACCGATGAAAAGCCTAATGAGGAAGTAGAAAAGAAGAAGTCAGAAGAAAATCCATCAAAAGATGAATTGAAAAATGACTAAAGAAAACAATTCTAACCTAATGACATTCGGCGGACATTTAGAAGTGTTTCGTCGAATGTTGTTTCGCATTATTGCTGTTGCTGGCACACTCTCAGTAATCGTTTTCTTTTGTAAGGAAACCATTTGGGGAATATTATTAGCCCCAAGTGAATACAATTTCACAACATACACGTTTATAGAGAATATAGTATCGTTATGTGGTTATGATTTCCATTTTGAAAAATTTCATGTTGATTTGATTGCAACTGACTTGTCCAGTCAATTTATGACCCATATTACAACATCTGTATATTTGGGGCTATTAGGGGCTTCGCCTTTTATCCTTTATGAACTTTTCAAATTTGTGTCTCCTGCACTTTACGAGGATGAAAAGAAGTACTCTGTAAGCGTAGCGGTGATAATATATTTATTGTTTATAGTAGGAGTCTTCATGAGCTACTATATATTATTCCCTATTTCATTCCGTTTTTTGGGTACATACAGTGTTTCTGAAAATATTCGCAGTACTATTACGTTGGATTCGTATATTGAAACATTTACAACTCTTACATTCATTATGGGGATTGTATTTCAGTTGCCAGTAATTATGTTCTTTTTAGCAAAATTAGGCTTCATTTCCTCACAACTATTGGCAAGATATAGGAAACATGCTTTGATAGTCATTATGCTTGTTGCTGCGATTATAACACCTCCAGATTTGATGACTCTTGTTTTGGTAACAATCCCGCTATACTTACTATATGAAGTGAGTGTAAGAATTGCTAAAATTGTTGATAAAAATAGATAGTTAACAGAATACAGATAAAAGAGTATCACAACATTGTTTTAATATAATGCCTCAGTTGCAGGAGTCCTTATTACTGCAAATATCTCGGGCCTGAAGAAAGGCACAACTTACTATGTTAAGTGCGTCGCTACAGGCAAGGATGGAACAACGACTACTGGAACAACAAAAGTTATAACTAATTATTAATTTAAAAGTTGCGCACGACACGGACGAAGTGTGATCAATAAAATGAAACTAAACATATATTATAGCATTGCGATTACCGCTCTGCTACTTGTATTTTGTGCATGCTCAAGTAATGATGAAGAAGACAAGAAAGGAAACATATCAAATAGCATAGTCGGTACATGGGCAGTGAAAAATATGTCATGTTTTGACACAGAGGAGCTGGGAGCAGACATCATTACATTTACCGCCAATAAGCGAGTGGAAGCAAAACACTATGAAGACAATACAGGTTATGGCATCTTCAAATATGATGACACATACAAAGGTTCGTGGTCTATTGACGGTAATAAAATATGGATGACTATGCCTTCACTTTGGATTGGGCCAAATAACTTGGTAGTTGAGAATATTCAAGAGAATAAAATCAGCTTTAGTCCTTGGGGAAATGAAGGTGCATATGTAACCATGGAAAAATATACAGAACACGAAAATAGCATATATGGCTATTGGGAACTTTCAAAATGTAAAGGCACTTTAACAAAAGAGAACGGCAAGGTATTCGATATTAATGACTGTTCATTTACTTTCCATTATTTGTATTTCTCAAAAACAGCATTACGAAATCACAATGGCTATAATGGCGTAATATTGGATGACCGTGAGAAAAGTCCTCAATTGATGAATTTTGATTTTGATGGTTCAAAAATTGTAATTTATAAAGTAGATAGTGGAAGATTCTTGGATGGAGATTTTACGGTAAAGAGTATCTCTGACGACCACATCATTTTACATTTTTATGGTCATGATGCACCAACTGAAATCTTTGACATTGATATATATCTAAATAGAGTTCCTACATTCCTTAATCAATAAGGAATAAGAAGTTGCGCACGACACGAATATAGTGTACAAAATATGAAAATTAAAACATATCTATTTTTGTCATACCTTTTATTGGTATTAGCAGGAGCCGTTTCGTTGGTTTCTTGTGGTGGCGATGATATAGGAGAAGAAGGGGAAAATCCCCAAAACAAACAATTAGTCGGTACAAAGTGGACTACTACTAACTGGGACTACGGGATTGGAGATGATTGGGTTAGCACTATTGATGAGACATCCAATATTTATTTTTATTCGCAGACAGAAGGTATATTTTATTATAGTCGAAAGGATTCAGACTCTGATTTCGGGTCTTCTCGTTCACGGTGTGTTGCACATTTTACATATAATGTAGAGGGCCATTCCATCAAATTGAATTATATCAACAACCCGATGAACTTTTCAAGTACATTGGATCTTTCCGAAAACACCATAGCAATGAATGGAATAAACTTTAACAAGGGTACAATAGATTCGTCAGATAATACTTGGATAAACACCCTAAAAGGAACAACCGGTCATTGCAAATGGTATTATGATCTGTCCGGCTCCTTATATGTGAGAGGAGAAGGCGATATGGCTGACTATACCTCATTTTCAAATACTCCTTGGGGTAGGAATAACCGAATACCAAATTATGTAGAGATTATGGAAGGGGTGACTTCAATCGGAGCTTTTGCCTTTGCCAACCCGTCAATAGGAGAGGTATATATATGTTCGGATGCAAAGTTGAGGAAAATCGGTTCTTCTGCTTTTAAAGGCACATGTATTTCAAACATAAATTTGCCGAACGAGATAACGGTGATAGGTGAGAGTGCCTTTGCCGATTGCAATTATTTGACAAAGGCGTATTTGCCAAACATGATTGAGGAAATAGGTGCCTATGCGTTTTCTGGTTGTAAATCGGCCAGCCTAACACTCACAAAGAATCTTCGACGAGTTGGGGATGGAGCTTTCATGGGCTGTAATGTTACATCATGGACGGACTCCAAAGTCTTGGAGTATATAGGAAATGCGGCATTTACGAACATTAAAATAAGTGAAGTCGATTTGCCGAGCATAAAAGAATTGGGGCATATTGCTTTTAGTGCTGCAAGCATATCAAAGATACATGTTGGGCCTTATTTACAAAAGGTTACTGGGACCCCGTTTTATTGTGCTTCTACCGGAACCCTCACTATTGATGTAAAATCGCCATTGCCATTGGAAAACGATTTTGTAAACTCGGAATATGTGAAGAAGTGGAGTCTTATAGTTCCCAAGGATAAAGAACTTTATTATTTGAATGCCCCGTATTGGAATAATTTCAAATCAGTTATAGGAGGGAACGGAACAGGAACAGACAATGGGACAGTTCCCAATGGTATAATACAGACTGTTGATGCTGTTCCTGGTGCGTTTGAAGTAAAGTTGTATGGTCGGCTCGGTGACAATATCAAAGAGGGCAAAGTTTCTTTTCGTGTCTCAAAGTCTTCTAATTTTACCGATTGCGTGACTACTCCCGAACAGTCTGTGACAGGATTGCCTGACAGGTCATTTGAAATTACATTAAGCGGAAGTTTGGAATGTAGTACAAACTATTATTATCAGGCTATATATAAATATAACAACTCAAATATAAAGTATGGAGAGACTAAGTCATTTACAACTTTAAGACCTCATTGTCCCAGCAATCTATCTTATACCATTAACGGGACGACATACAAAATGATTCTTGTATCAGGAGGGGCAGATGGTGATTTTTACATAATGCAGACAGAACTGCCACATTCCATGGGATTTTCTGTTGCGGGAGAACATATACCTCGTGTTGATGCAAATGGTGATGGTGTTGTAATCAAATCAGAATGGAGAAAATTTATAGATAATCTTAGGGTAGCCACAGGTATAGCCTGGCGTCTCCCGACATCAGCTGAATGGAAATATGCGGCCAAAGGCGGTAATTTGAGTAAAGGCACAACGTATAGTGGCAGTAATACTATATCTGAAGTCGCATGGTTTTCAGGAAACAGTAGCAAGTATGTACATGACAGTGCCTTAAAAAGACCAAACGAACTTGAAATATATGATATGTCTGGAAATTATGCAGAATTGACATTTGGGAAAGACCTATATGACGTAGATGGACCATTTTATGGTGGATGTTGGGATGATGCCTCTTCTGCATGTACTGTGACAAGCTATAAAACAGGTCTGACATCAGGCAAAATACCGGGGACTAGCTATAAAGAGAAGAATGCGTTCAACGGCAAATACATTACTGTCAGATTGGTGTATTCAGCAGAATAATATATTTTTATTAGTATCTGATAAACGCACATAAGAATCTTGGAAGTCCCTATGAAATAAGGATTTCCAAGATTTTCTATTATTGCTATCCGTTAAAACTCAAAGTAAACGTATCCGCGATGCTAGTATATATCCATCAATCGAGTAGGAGAAAAAACTACTTCGCTTTCCTCCTACTCGATTATTTGTCTATGTATGATGCGACAAAATAGACAATCGAAATGACCGTATAAAGGAAACAAGGCAAGAATATCCAAAGCAAAGTCTTAACCCAACCATTCGACAGCCACACACCTTCATTTCTTGACATCATATTGGACATGTCATAGAAATGGCGAGTGAGGATTTCCTTATTCGCCTTTCGGTGGTCTTCAAGAAGTTTGGACTCGTTTTCAATGAGTTTCTTTCTGTCATCTGTCAGTTTCTCTATGTCGGCATCATCAACCTTAGCCTTGAATTTTATATCTCTCACTTTGGCAACAAAGCTATCAATGGCTTTTGTAACCGCATCTGCTTTATTTGTGGCTTCATTCAAGTTGTCCTTGGCTTCCTGTAAAGAACAAGTTGCCGTTTCAAGTTCTAATTTTGCCGAAACTAACGTATTTCCTGCATCCTTATAGGCTTGAAGCTGTTGGTCAAACTTGTCCGAAGCCTTGTCTATTTCGATATTCTTGTCAATCGAGTTCTCGAAAGAGCCGAAATCCATATCTGAGATTTTACTTTTACCTATTGGCATAATGTCAATGCTGTTGGTTAAACATTCGGTTATCTGCCATATCCTTGCTTCTTGCGAGGTCTGCACAGGCGATTAGCCATCATAGCGCAGCGATGCGCCCATGACAGCTCATCCTCGTCCTTGTCACGTCCCCAACCAGAGGTTGCACCACCTCCGCCACCGCCAGACTGGGCGGCAATGGTTGTGGCAGCATCAATGTATTCAGCAAAGAGAAGAATGGCGGTCTTCTGCACATCACCAATCCTGGCAAACACATTGTCGGCATCAAAAGCTATATTCTTATCGATGACATCCAGACAATTCTGTGGAATATCAACAGAATAATGATGAAACTCGTCCGTATAAAAGTCGAAGTGACGTATCTTTGGAGTGTTGTCCGCAGTAGGCATGGGTTTGGGTACAGTCATAATCTTTGGCTGTTGGGTATTCTTTGTTGGAGTTGAAACAGGTTTCTCCAATTCTTGATGATGCAGTTTTGCCCAAGTGCCTTCAATCTTTGAGGGCATCAGACAACGACCTTTGCCAAGTTCCGAGGACTTATAAATGGAGTTGCCTCGCTTGATGGCATATCCACGCACTTGTCCTTTGTTGTCGGATTGCAGTTTGACATCATATCCCATTTGCGTGAGGCGTTTTGTGTATACTCCCCAATCAAAGTACGGCATCTTAGCCAAAACGGAAAGACAATCATTGGTTATCGCTTCCTTATTTTGGCGACTTACCTCTTGGGCATCTTTCCATCCACGCTGTTGCCCAACCTTGGTGGCAGCAGCCATCGCTCTCTCGTAGATATAATGGGCATCATTCACGTTGCCCCTTATGTCTATGCGGTTCGCATCAATGTGAAGGTGTATAATGCCACTCTTGCTGTCACGATGAAGCGCAACAACATATTGGCTGTCTTTGAGGTTGGTTGCCTTTGCACTTTTACGCTTCGACTTGGCTGAAAGGTCAATAGCATCAAACTCACGGATAAAGTCATCCGCCAACCTCTGCCAGTCCTCTATCGTCCAACCATGCGTTTCCTCCGAGGTTGGGGAAACCTCAATGCGTATCATGTTCCGTTTTAATGGATGATAACGGTTCAACTTGTCCTCAAACTTCTTCTGCAAGGCAAGCATTCTCGCCCACATTGCCGTTGGGGAAATATCATCGGGCAAGAGATTGGTCTTTACAATCTCTGCCTTGTCCTTATCCACTGAGTAACGTATGGCATTTGCGCCATGACTTATTGCCTTTGCTTTTGCTATCATATATGTCGTATGTTCTATTGTGTTAAGTATTTCTCTATCTCAATCATGCGGTTCAAGATCACCTCTGCGCTTGTTCTCCATCGTTTCATAAAGATTTCGCTACGGAGAATGTTCTCACGTTCCGTTAGCGGACGACCTTTGAGGAAGCCGAACAATTTCTGTATATCGCCCCTGGCATCCGATAGGCTGTTCAAAGCCTCCATTTCTTTGTCAGTCAAGCGTTGTTTGGGATATTTGCCCTCCAACCGCTTGCGGGCGTATGCGCTTGTTGTCAGTCCGCAAAGAGCAGCATATTCCGCGATTTCCTTATGAAGCTGTGGCGTAAGCCTTACTATCAGGCGGCTCGTGTATTTCGGCGTCTCCTTTTCTATATTTTTCTTATTCATACCAAGTATTGCTTCTATAAAAGTGTGCAACCCAATGCGAGCTTGCGAGCGTTCAAGAAGTCCATTGGCATACGGACAAACGAAGTGCGTTTGTATGACATTGGTATTTCTTGCATAGCACTGCTATCAGAGTTTACGCACAAGCACGCTGCACACTGTGGTTGCACCAGTTCACAGACTTGTTGTATAACGGTTCTCAAATTACCCAAGCAACAGCAATTGTGGGGCATCCACCGCTTCCATCTGTTCCTTGAAGAATTGCCTTCTGGCTTCTGCCTCCAGTTCCATGTCAGAGACGCTTGGCGGTGGAACATCTTCCTCCTCTCCATTATTGCCATTTCCTGAAGTTAGGGAAGAAAAGGAACTGTTGGCAAGTTGTGTTGGAGAAGTACCGCCATTTTTGATGGGTGGATCCTCCTTGTTAGGGAATGCGGTTGTGGAAGTCATAGTATTAGACTTGCCGGAACAGTCTCTTTGGTTGATGGGAACATAGTGAGGATTGACATATTTCTTGCCGTCAACAATCCATGCAGAAATGCATAGCAATGTGTGAACACTTCCTCGTCTTGTCTGTACAGAAGAAAGGATGCCCAATTTGTTCATGTGGTCAAGCATCTTGGAGACGGTTTTTCGGTCACACTTCCATAGTTTGGATAGAGCCACCTCTGACATGTTCACCTCCCATAATGCGGTTGTGGACTCCCCAACCTCATTTGAGGTTTCAATCTGTCGTGTCACAATCTGAATGAGTTGATAAAGGCATGAAAGGCGGTTGATGCCAGCCGTGCCACCCATCAGATAGTTTACTTGTTCATTACTCAGGATAATGCTGTTGAAAATATTACTGTTCATCGTTGTTTTATTTTTGTTATGTAAATCTGTTCATGCTGTTATGCGGAAAACTCTCTGACGTCAAAAGAGGAACTATCGCCTCATGCCGAAGCCTCTCTCTGGCATATAATACTCCTTGTCGTATGCGATATGGTCAAGCACACGTTGCAGTCGGTCAAGTTGGGGGCTGTCAAGCACTTGTATGGCATTGATGGTAATTTTCTGTGATGCAATTCTTCGATGCTCACAATTTCTTTCCGACATGGTTCCGTCACCGTCAGCATAGACCGAATGAAGATAGGTATTGACTGCTTCCGTCTGTTCCTTGCTTGGGTAAGCAGCGGGAAAGCGGTCGGAAATGTAGTCTACCATATTGCTGACCGCATTAGCCAACAGAGGGTCGCGTTTTTGCAGACTGTTTACAAGTTCATCTTTCGTCATAATGCTATGGTCTATTGTTCATTTCATTCAGACGGTTTGCAGCCTCCAGTCTTATCTCCTCCTCCGACATGGCTCTTGCTCCTCGTACCCAGTCAAGCAAGGCTTTCTTCTCAAAGAAGATGAGCTTGCCAGCAGGCTTGAAGTACGGCAACTGGTTAAGATGCGTCATCTTGTAGAGCGTGCTCTTGGCAATGCCGAGAAAGGCGGAAGCCTCTTCAAGGTTCAACACTTCCTTTGTCATATAGCAAAGGTTCTCCAACTTGTTCACTCTCGACTGAAGCTCCACTATCTTGCGCTCATGGTCGAGGTTCATCTTTAATGCGTTCTTTTCTGTCATAAATCTGATATTTTGTTTATTTCGTTATCGATTTCGGCTGCAAAGGTATATTGTTGACAATGATATTCAAGCAGCCGTTATGGTTTATTAAAAGTGCTGATTTTCAATTCTTTGGTTCTATTTTACCATGCTGCAATGTGGTAGATTGGTCGGACACTCACTTGAAATTCAGCATCTTCAAATGTCTATCGTTCAAACAATCACAAAACCAAAGATTGGACAATAAGGGTGGCAAATATTTGGTTCTATTGCCAGTTCTCGTTTTTGAAAATGTCCATCAGAGTGCAAAACAAAATTTAACACCCGATTTTCGCAAGTCATGCTGTTTGAGGTCAAAACCGTTTGCAATAACCACATTTGGGGTACAATGGTAGGAAAATGAGTTGTGAATGAGAGAAATAGGGATTTCCCCTCGTTTTTCAAGGGACAAATTTGTACCTTTGCAAACAAAACAGAGGTATTCCACAAGGGATATTTCGGGCGAAGTGTCCTTGACTTTATTTTTCCGTGGTTTTGTCCCGTTTTTGTCCCTCGCTGATTTTGTGTCACGAAACAAAAATCTGCAAGTGGCTGATTTACAGCGATTAAAATCGTGTTTTGGGGAATTGGTAACGGCAACCACCAGAACGGCCCTTGTGAGCCTGTGAAGGTGGCATCGGTCAGGAACTCGTTGGTCTGGAATATCACATCGTCAATCTCCTCTTCGAGGATGTTGATGCCGAAATCGCTGAGTATGTTGTCTGCCATCAGTGCCTGGTTCTATTGTTGATAATCTCTTTGATAAACTCTATGCCTTTCGGTGTCCATGACAGATAGAAGTGGTAGAAGCAGCGCATCCTGCCTGTGACATATACCGCAATGCCCTTGTCCTGAAGGTCTTCACGCAGTTTCCACATTCCATATTCCTTGGTGATGATGCCTTCCTCTTTGAGGGTCTTCACAATCTTGCCGTAGTAACTTCCGACATATTTGTGAAGCTTTGACATTGAAACTACCTCTAAATCAGATGGCATATAATGCTCATCAACGATGGGTGTCCTGCCGATAACGCTGATTCGCTTCGGCATCCTTGACATCTCCAACTGCCACTTGCCGTTTTTCCTCTTGGCGGCATAGAGACGTAACTGTATTTTTGATATTGATTCCATAGCTATTTCTTTATTTTATGTTCTTTCGATAACAGGAATGACTCCCACGCTCTTCAGTTTCTCATAGAGGAAGCGGCGACCTTTCTGTGTCCATTTGGTGTTCATGCGCACATCCTCCGTACCGTCCTTGTGTTTAATGAGGTAGGTCTCGCTGGTCACATAACCGCAGTCCTTGTAGTCGGCATACAGAATCCACTGCTTGCCACGCTGATACTGGATGTTCATCTCCTTCAGACGTCGGTTGAAGCGGATGGACGACTCGCCATAGTCCTGTGCTATCTGTGTGACCAGGACACTGCTCTTCGTGGCAAGGATGATGTCAAGGTAACTCACCTTGTCCTTCATCTCCGTCACCTCCTGTTGCAGGTCATCCACCTTGGATCCCAACTCAACGATGCGTGTCCTTTGGTGTTCACACTCCTGTTCGACAAGCAGACGCTTTTGTCGTTCTTCCTTCAGATTGACTGCTAACCGTATCAGGAAGTCTGGCTCTGCCAATGCCTTCTCGATGGTCTGCTGTGTCATATAGGCACCATGCTTGCGGATAGAGGGGAGCACCTCCGATGTCACCCACTTGCGGAAACGTTTGGCTTCGGGTTTGCGACTGTCAAGGATGACATCATACAGTCCGTCTTCATTGATAAAGTTTGTAACCTGTTCTCTTCCAAGACTATCCGAGATGGGGTACTTTGAAAGTACATCATCCGAAAGTCGTTGTACCAACTTGCTGGTTTTTAGTCCAAGAACTCTTGCCACATCAGCCAAACAGAACAAGGGTTGCTCTGGTGTTCCTGTGGTTCGGACTGCTCCAAATTCCTCGTTGTTGAAAATCTGAATATCGTTCATATCTCTATGCTGTTTTGTGATTATTTCTTCTCTTCCCTTATTTCTATCTGTTCACACTTTCTTCACCCTCACCGCTGTTGGCATCATCGCCGTCAGTGCCTGTCGAGCTCCTCACGCCCTTCATGTTTTCCTGCCAACGGCTCTTGGCATCGCTGATGATGCTGCCTTTATGTACTACACGGTCGTTGGTGGCTGCCAAGAGGGCGGTAGTCTGGCTTTGGGTGTTGAGCTGCACAAGGTATTTCAGTAGTGTCTCGTTCTGTGTCGTCAGGTCGGCATAGATGCTAAGATACTGCCGCTTTCTCTGTGCATTGGGCATATAGGCATCCTTGGTGGCTTTCACGGCACACTGGTACATATTGTACAGTTCCTCCCACCGACGCTTGTCGTTGATGGTGCCTCCTGTAGGGATGATATGGTCTATGTTCGCCTTCATCTTGTCCAACTGACCGTTGATCTTGCTGCTTTCGGCAAGCCAGGCGAGGTCTATCTGTCGGTCGGCTACGTTCAAGGCTTCCACCTCAGCACGCTTGGTGAGGGCAGAGTCTATCTTCTCCGCATCATCTACTTGGTTGTAGAGGTTGATGCCGGCAAGAGTGCGGAAACCTAACTTGTTCTTCTCTGCCGCTGTCTTCTTATAGTTGTTATGTAACAGCCAATAATAGAACTCAGGGGTGAGAGAACCGCCACCTGTCTCCATCACCGTTATCTGGTTCTGCTTGGAGGAGTCGTGGTTGTAGGTCACGCTCTGGGCTGTGGCTTTGATGGTGGTTGCTACCGCCATGATGAGTATCATTGTCTTCTTCATGTCCGTTCTTCTTTTGTTTACAATCCGTCAATAGTCAAGTTTTCCTGCCACTTTCCATCGGCTGAAGGCATCTTCCAGTATCTCTTCCTTCGTCCTCGTCCGATACACCTTCTCCTTCCAATAGCCCATGCGCAGCTGCACATACCGCCATGTCTGGAAGTAGGCTTGGTTCAGATGTTTTTCTATCAGGTCCAACGAATTGTTGATATTGTCCAACACCATCAGCAGGTCGGAAGTTGAACAGGCTGCCGCTCCTGTGGCATACAACACGAGGTCGTTGACGCTATGGTAGAGTTGGCTTCCTTCGTTGTATATGTTGTCGATGGCTTTCTTGTTGATGCTGATGAGCATCGTGTCAGCCAGTTCGATGTGTTTCCGCTTGATGACCTTATCATTGAAGTCCTCCAACAGGTTCTTGTAGTCACTGATGCGGTCGCTCACCGTCTGGTAGGTGCTCTTCACGTTCAGCACCGTGCGCAACGACTGGTACATCACATCGATGATGTCGAAGGCCCGGGTGTATTTGTCCAAATCCACATTCAGTTCCTTGTATTTGCCCACCTCTTCACTGCTGTATTCATGCAGCAGTTGATTGCTGTACTCCAAAGTGCTGCGTGCCAGCAAGAGGCTGCGCTGCTTCTTGTGGTCGTTGATGTATGCTTCCACCGATACCGCATCGAATCCCCATTGCGCCAAGGCTGTATTGGGGAAGAGGGTAATCAGCAGGAGAGCTATGATGATGGTATGTCTCATTCTCCGTTCCTCCCTCAGTTTTCGTTCTCGTTATCTTCACCATTCCCTCTGTTAGGGTCTGCATTCTCTCTCCATCGCTCGTAGCACTCTTCAATGAGTGTCCTTCTGCGACCTTGGTCTGCGTCGATTGAAGGAAGAATGTCCTTCAGCACGTCAATGATGCTGCGCTTGTAGTGCATCATTTTTTCTAATGATACCAAGTCGGCGTAAATCTTGGTGATACGGCTATCTACTTCACGGGCTATCTCCAGACGGTCGCTCGACCAGAGCAGGTGTATTACATCGTCATTGTCGGCGGTCTGGGTTGCCTCGCTCTTGGCATATTCTGTGGTGATGCTGCACGACGGGAACTCCTGGGCTATCTCCGAGATACGGCTGTTCACCTGCCTCGTCTTCTCCTCGTCAGAGGCATTCGGGTCAAGGGTCAGCACATCCACCACCTGTGTGTCGGTGTATTCCGAGGTCAGCTCCCACGATATTTGCAGTATCGCACGGTGTATCTTGATGCCAAGGAAGTACTTGGGCTTCCTTGCAATGGACAGTGTCGCCTTGAAGGTGATAATGCCGTTGATGTTGGGCATGGTGGCAGTTCGGACGTAGGTGTAGCCGTTCCACGAACCGGCACCTTGCCACGTGAGATTGTAGGCTGACTTCACATCCTGCATGATGGCAGGGATGCGGTAGTAGTCATCGGTGGAGGTGGCATTGTCGTTAGCCGCCTCGCTCTTGGCATTCTGTATGTCTGCCAACTGCTGCTGCCATGTCGCCAATTCCTTCTTCAGGTTGTCTATCTTCGTCTTGTTGACATTATGTTGCTGCCGCAAGGCAGGGGCTTCCTCCACAGAGGCATTGGCTATCTGCGTGAGCAGGTTCCTGTTCTCTGTCTCCAACTGGCTTATCTGCGCCTCCAACAGGGCTATCTTGCTATTCGCCTCACGTTCCTTCTCGTCCAGTTCCGATAGGTCGAGATTATTTTCTGATACGCTTGTCCTCATGGCGCATTCCTTGCTGTGGGCATTGAGCGAACCGCCGCACTCACGGCACTTGTACTGCGTGCTGCCCTGTCCGAGGGTGACACCGTCCGAACAGGTGACGCTGATGGTCACGCTCTCCACGCCCTTCAGTTTGGCGGCATCGGTGGCTTGATAGTAACGGCGTGCGTCACTGCCGATGTAATAGACATAGCCCTCCTCGTTGTCGTTATACTCCGAGAGACGTGCCTGCAACTGACGCTTGAAGGTATTCAAGTCCATGCTGTAGGAGTCGAAGACATCCTCATACACCTCTTCCACGTTGTTCCAGCTCTTGGTAACGTGTATCTCGTAGGCGTAGGCCTTCTTGGTCTGCTTGCCGCCACGGCTGATGATGTACGACGACATCCAATAGTTCATCGTATAGGTGAAGCCGTCGCTCTGGGCGTTGAGCTGCTGCACACGGCTGCGGCTCCATCCGGCATGGTTCTCCGAGTTGGCCAGTATCTGCTCTCGCTGCGTGCTGTTAGGGTAGAAGTTGGGGTCGGAGGTGTTGATACGATACCAATGGTCACCGTTCAGAATACTGTTGTCATCGGTCGGCGGATAGTAGTCACAGAGGCTTACGCTGCCTTGGTCTCGTCGGGCAATGTACCAACGCTGTGTATAGTAGTTGCCCTGCGTCTCGCTCAGATAGTCTGTCATCCACGAGGTGATGTTGTAGTTGGAGAGGTCGAAGAGGGCTGCCACGTTGTCCTCGCCACCCACCAGACTAAGGAGTGTGCTGCCGATGCCGTTCTCTGCCTGTTCATAGAGGTCATGGTAGTTGTCATAGATGTCGATGATTTTACTCACCTTGCCATTGAAAAGGTCGTTGAAGGCACTCTGCTGCAAGAGTGCGCCTGATGCCCCGTTGATACCTGCCGTCGCCAACGATGCTCCCATATTGTAAAGCGTCTCGATGTCGGCGGTGAGGTTCTCCACGGTGAAGTTGCCGGGCACACTGGCGATGTCATCCAACAGCTGCTGCCAATCTACATTGCCTATCTCCGAGAGTTTGAGGATGGCGGCTATCTCTTGGTTGATTTCCAAGAACTGAATGTCGGCAAAGGTCAAGCTACTGTTGGTCACGACACTCTCAAACTGCATACACAGCGACTTTGTGTCGGCGCATATCTTCATCAGGTAACTGCCCCAGTAGAGGGCGGTCTGCGGACTTTTCAGCATCATTCCTGCCACCGTCCATATCTTGGGCATAATCTTGTTCGCCACCATATTGTGGATGCGGCGGTAATAGTAGTTCTCCGTGCTACTGCTCCAAATGCCGAGGTCGGTGAATGCCTTGCGCTCCAAGAACTTGGCAGCGAAGATGCCGGCAGTGGCAACCTCTGCGGCATTGTAGTGCTTCAAGATTTCGCCCACCTGCTCGTTATAATAGCTCTCTGCCATAGCTCCAGCACCGAATGCGGCAGCCATGGCGGCAACGATCTGCTTGTCGTAGTTCACGCTGTAATACTGCGCATGAACCCTTCCCACGACAAGTGTAAGACACATATATATTATAATAAGGTATAAACGTCTCATTGCTTCACTACTTTACGTTTTTACTACTTTCAGTTTCTACTATTCCACTACTTTACTACTTGTAGTATTTACTATTGGTAGTATTCACTACTAATCGTATTTACTACTAATCGTAAATACTACCCAGCCACCGTTCCCGAAAGTTTTGCTTTCGGGCATCTGGGCTTTACGTCTATTCCGGGATTTCCGTTTCCATCAATCAGCCCCCGTGCTCGCCGTGTCAGCGGCGAGTGGCTCCATCGTCCGTCAAATTGAGCACATGCCCCGCCTCATTGACCTTCTGCGCAAATGCCAACGACTTCCCGATGCCACTGGCATCCCAATCTCTGCAATACCGCTCGATAGCCTCCTGATGTCTGCACTTCAGTTCATGCTTATAGAGTTTCAATGCCTCCTTCTCAGCTCGCTCGGTGGTGTAGGTCATATAGCACTCGTGCGGCTCCTCCACACCATACACTCCGCTCGTCGATCCACGTCGGATAAACACCTCACGGAAGAAACTTCTTCCCTCCTTGTTATCCAAGCGGTTGACAGTGAATATCTTCTTGCAATCCACATCCGTCAATCCTAATATCGCCTTGATCTCGTCGAATCGCTCACGAAATTTGCTTTGGTCGAGCAGCATCACCACGTCGGAGTTGTTGATGATGGCTTCCTTCACGATGGGACTGCCGATGATGTCCTGTATCTCCTGTGTCACTACGCCCACGCTCGCCCAGAACTTTCGGGCTGTCTTGTATAGGTACTTGATGTACTCGGCCATCAGCGGCGAGGCGATGGCTTTCCATGCCTCCTCGATGACAAGGCACTTGCGGTTCTTCTTCAGGCGCATCTTCTGCAGGAACACGTCCATGATGATGAGCGTCACGATGGGGAAGAGCTGCTTGTTCTCCTTGATGGCATCCACCTCGAAGACGATGAAGGTCTCGTCGAACAAGGTGCTATCCACGTTCTCGTTGAGAATCTTGTCGTACTTGCCGCCACGGTAGAAGTTTTGGAGCATATAGGCGAAGTTGTCGCAGTCGATGGTGGTGATGTTGTTCTCGATGCAGATCTGGTCGAGACGCTCACAGGCGAACTCATAGAATGAGTCGAAGGAGAGGGTCTTCACGCTCAATGCCATGCGCCGTTCCTCCAGTCCCTTGATGAGTTTCTCCACCTTGTCGTGTATCTGCGTCAGCTCCGTGCCGCGCCGCTTCTCCATGGTGGAGAGGTTTTTTCTCAGTGTCTCCTTCTGTGAGGAAGGATAGGGCTGCACACCGTTGAAATAGAAATCGTAATACTCCGTCACCAACTGCTCCACGACACGGAACTCCAGTTCGGGTATCTGCGTCTCCGAGCCTTTCCATATCAGCAGTATCAGGTTCTTCAGGAAGTCTATCTTCTCAATGTTCAGCTCCCGCTTGCTGATGTTGAAGGGGTTCATGGTGATGGGCTTGTCCTCCGTATAGGCGATGTACTTGCCGCCCACATACTCGCAGAGTCCCTCATACGAGTTACCCGTATCGACCATGACGATGTCGGTGTTCTGCTCCCACAACTGACGCACCACGCTGTTCATGTGGAACGACTTGCCGCTGCCCGAAGGACCCAAACAAAAAAAGTTCGAGTTGTCGGTCAGCTTCTCCTTTCCCTCCTTTCCTGTGATGTCGATGGCTACGGGCACACCTTGGCGGTCGGTATAGTATATCTTCAGCGGGGTGTCCTCATTATGCACGATGCGCTCCTTGTACATCAGACAGGTGGCGGCATCGCCGAGGGTGAGGAATCGGTCGTAGTCGGCATTCATGCCATAGCAGTTGCCGGGGAAAGAGTTGACGAACAGCTCCAACTGGTTGTAGGCCCGCTTGCTGATGTGGATGCCCATGCGCGAGAAGGAGTTTTCGAGATGGTTGGTGCATTTCTGTATGTCGGTGTCGCCGCTCACTGCCACCACGAGGTTGTAGTGGGTATAGACGAGCTGCTTGCTCTCACGGGCTATCACCTCCTGCACACGCTTGATGTCCTCTACAGCCATCAGGTTGCTGGGGTTGGGCATGGAGGCATGGCGGTTTTTCTTCTTGTCGAGTAGGGCAAGCTCACGCTTCTGGTTGGGCACGAACACCATCTGGTTGAACACCACGCAGTCGGCTCCGGGCACGCTATCGACGATGCTCACGAGATCAACGGGCATACTGGTGTTGTTCACCTCGATATTTGCGTAGGGACGGATGACCGACGGCAAGTTGGCATAATCCACATCCACAAGGCTATACACCTTGCAGCTACGGTCCCCCATGCCGATGGTCTCGTCATCGACCTTGAAGTTGGTCATCGACACCACCTTGTCACGGAAGTTCATGGAGAAGAAACGGTCCACATACTCGCAGGCTTCCGTTTTGCCGAGGAATCGGGACTTCACGCCGGCATCCCTCAGCTGGTCGTGCACCTTGCGTATCTTCACCAAGAAGTCACGCCATTTCTTGTTGTCGAACGACATCAGACGGCTCTTCTTGTTCTCCTGTGTGATGGTGAGGTAGCAGACGCTGTCGGTAAAGGGTCTGCCGTTGAAATAGCGGAAGTAACTCTCGCTCAGGAACTCATGATTTCCACCGTTCTCTTCCTTGAATGCCTTCCTCACAAACACGTCCTGCTTGTGCAGCGCATAGCCTTCGCCCAAGGTCTGGGCAAGGGCGGCGAAGAGGTGGGTGAACTCATAGTAGGCCTCGATGTTGGCGGAATACTTCTGCACAGGGTTCTCCATCTTCAGAACAGCGGAGTATTCGCCCGTCTTGGTATAGAGCACGCCGATGCCATCCACTTCCTCGATGGAGAAGTAGATGTCCTGGAAGATGCGCTTGCGCTTCCCTCCCGTGCCGAATGCCTTGACACTGATGGCCATGCCCACGCAGATGGCTGAGAATATGAGTATGATGTATAGGGTCATTGTTCTTTTTCTTTTTTAATCGCAAAAAGGCGGGCGCACCCTCATGCGTGATGCCCCCACCTCCATTCACTTACAATCATTGATAGCTTTCCACTTGGACATAATGGATTCTCTTTTTTGTTTTACACTTTCTTTGAATAGGCATAGATGAATATGCCGTTGTCACTCTTCTTGCTGTGCAAGCCCTTGCGCTGCTTCATGACGATGAGAACGCCACCGACAGCTACGGCGAGGACTAGCAGCACGAGTCCTGCCACGAAACCGAAGATGCAGTAGCCGAGGATGAAACCCGCAACGGCTCCTCCTGCGGTGGCTGCCGCCCAGTAGATGTAGCGTCCCTGCAACCCGAAGAACTCCAATGGACGTTGCAGTCCCTTGAAAATGGGATAATCCGGAAAACGCTCTTGCTTTGTATCTGCCATAACTGTCAGTGTTTTAACGTTCTACATACTCACAATCTCACGCTGCGTTTAACCTCCAATGCCGAAGAACAGAGGCAGTGCCTGGGCTGCTGCAATGAGGAAAATACATGCGCCGACGACCATCATGATCTTCTTTTTCACGTCCTGTTCCTCGTTGTTCATGGCGATGTAAACGCTTATGGCTCCGACAATTGCAACGACACCTGCAATGGCATAGCAGAGCTTCACCACGATAGGTACATACTTGGCAATCTCCTCCGTCACTGTGGTAAGCGCGGTCGTTCCTGCCGAGTAGTCGCCGGCTGCGTTCTGTGCCATTGCTGCGGTGGTGCCGACAAGCAACATCAGGGCGAGCGTTTTCATGCGCTGTGAAGAGAAGAATCCCTTCACCTTCTTGTTAATCCTTTCAAACATTCTTTTTACCTTTTAATTTGTTACACTTTGAGTTATCTTATCTCGTATCACCTGTATCTCAAATCTGATAACCGAAGAAAGCGGGGAAGACGATGGTCGCTCCTATGAGGAACAGGCAGGCTCCCACCAGCATCATGATGTTCTTCTTCACTCCTTCTTCGCCCGTATTCATCTTTATATATATCTGCAAGGCGCTGACTATGACCACGATGCCCGCCACTGCATAGCACAGATAAACGATATAGAGCATCATCGTCACGGCATAGTCATGGGCACTCGCAAGTGCGTCCGCTCCCCAGCTGTAGTCCACGTTGCCACACTTAGCACTGGCCAGAGCTGGGGTTAAAGCGGCATATAATGATAGAAATGCACTTCTTGTTTTTGACATCATATCTCATTATTGAGTGATTCCACCTTGACCATGTCACGTCCATTGTGACGAAGACCGCGGGCGATGATGGTGTTGTTCAATTCTTCCGAATACATGGGGTCGGAATAGGTGGTATTCACTTCCTCCATCTTCTTCTCGATTGCGCTTTGTATCTTTTCAAGCACATGAGGCTTGCTCTCTTCCGCAGTGGCGGCTGCCTCCTCTGTAGGCTCTGCAAGCTGCTTCTCCTCGTAGGCTGTCTCATATTGGTTGTCGCCTACGCTGAAACCACCGTCGCTCTCGCTGACCGCTATCGACTCTTCCTCGTCGGTCATGTCACTGACATCAAACGACTCGCCCTGTGACTTCTCGTCCTTGGGCTTTCCGTACAGATCCTGCACGATGATGACCGTATAGTAGATGACATAGATTATGGTCACGACAATGGCGAATATTACAAATGACTTCATATTTTCAAGTTTGATTTTACTATGGTTTGGCTTATTGCCGATGCAAAGGAACTACCTTTTCTTCAATCTTAAACCGAAATGACTTTCCGCGGAGCCAAATCTTAACTCTAATTTTGATTACACTCGCAATCATACTCAAAAATCAAACTCGAAAGGCACAAAAAAAGCCCTTCCGATAGGGAAGAGCTTGTAAAGAGGGTGGATGAAAAAAATGTGGATGGCTATATGGTCAGGTACTTGCCATGGGAGAAGTCCTGATGTTCGTTAGAGAAAACATAGCCCAACTGGTTGGACAAGCATTGGGTGTTGCCTATCCTGGCATCGATGTTGGTGTGCGAATGTCCGTATATCCAATAGTCTATGCCGCTATCGGTGATATAGTCCTCCAACTCTACGGTGAACGCCACGTTTGCCTTGCTGCCTTGAAACTTTGGGTGGAGCATACGGAACGATGGTACATGATGGGTGACAACAATCTTATGGGCTGCTTGCGAATATGCCACTGCATCCTTGATAAAGGTGAGGCAACGTTCATGCTCAGCATTGAATTGGGCATGGGTCATCAGCTCACCTTTATATAATATACGGCGGAAGTCGCTTATCACTTGCTCGGTGAAGTAAGCGTCCTCCAAAGGAATCCTCGACCAAAGGGTGGAGAGGATGATGTCGGTGTCGCCAATCCTCGCAATACCGTTGTAGTGGCTGAATACATTGGGACGTACCTCCAAGAGATAGCCGTCGGGCAGTGTCGCCACATCATAATATTTGTAGAACTCATGGTTGCCCATGCAGCAATGCACCTCCTTGTAGTTCTCCGATGCCCAGTCCCAAAAGGGATGCTTGGAGTAGTTGTCATCGCCGAGATAGCCGATGTCGCCGGCAAGCAGCAGTATGTCGCCCGTCACCTCCAAGGGGTGGGCTTTCAGATACCGCCAATTGTCGGCAAACTCCAGATGCAGGTCGGATGCGTATTGTATCTTCATATTGGTCATGCTTCTATAAACAATTCATCCAGTTGATCTAACAGTCCGGTCACAAATGCCTCGTCTTGACCGAGTGACTTTGACAATGGTTCTGCGAGAGTTGACCAGTCGGCTCTGATGGAGGCGACAAACTCCCTTATACATGCCACTATTGAAGCAGGAGCCTCAATGTTGTCCTCAGTCATTATGACCACATTTTTCAGGATGTCCGAACGGTGCTTCTTGATGTCTTTGGTGTTCACATGCTTGCCGTCCCGCTTGTCTGCCATGAGATTTAGGTAGGCTCTTGCCTTCAGTGCTATCAAGGCAGCGGAATTGGCATGGCGTATGCCATCAGTCAGTTGGCTGTGTGCGATAGTAAAGTGATAGTAATCATCGTCCATGATGATGGCACTAAGACTCGACACATCTTCATCGGTCGGGATAGGTTCTATGACAAATCCCTTTGGCTCTCCAAGCACGTCGGGGTGGCGTGACAGCAGTTCTATCATCTCGGGATAGCCGTCTTTACCATCAAGGAAACGATACATTTCATACCTTGGTGGCTCACCAGCCTCCTGTTTCCTCTTTTCAGGTCGATAGCCAGCCTCCCGCACAAACTGCCAGAAGCGATTGGCGAAAGCCTCGGTCATGTTCTCTACGATGACTATCATGTCGATGTCGTGTGTGGCGCGTGGACGCACCACGGTATTGGTCATGGTGATGTCACAGGCTGCTCCGCCTATCACCACATAGTTTTCTGAGTATTCCGCAAATGCTTCACGGAACTTGACTAATCCTTCCATTTCTGTTCACTGATTATTCGTTCTACTTCTTTTTCTACTCTCGGATCATCATCATCTCTCAACGAAAGGACAAGGGAAAGGCGATCAACCCACTGGCTTTTGTCGCCCATTTTGCTGACAACAGGGTATTTCCATACCTCTATGATATAGTTGCCGTCATAGATGTTGGGATTCTCCATGACATCAGCCGACTTGACGGCACGATATTCCTTGCTTGTCATCATTATCATCTCTTCCCGGTCACGATTAAGCATGGAATAATGTGCCAGGGCATTGATGCCGCATACGGGGTATTCCGCATCCAAGCGTATGTCATCGCAAAAGATGCGGTTCTCCACAGGTGACAGCAAGACGTTCTGAGCCTTGTCCCACAGTTCCTTGCCCTTCAACTCGAAGTGTACCACCTTGCTGCGCTGTCCGTTCTGAATCTTTTGACACAGTCCTACATCTTCAAGACAGGTGACACCCAACGTGACGCTTTCGTAAGAATATGGAAGCAACGGTGCAATATCCCTTGGCGACATTCCTTCAATACTGCCCACCTGTAGGTGATAGAGTAGTATGTATTGCGCCACAGGGGTCAATACTTCGGCAATCTTCCTGTTGCTTGTCTTCTCCAATGCTATGATGCCTGGCAGATGGGCATATTCCTCGGACATGACAAAGAAGACTCCTTTGTCTGCCAGTCTGTGTCGCTCGTAGGTGGGTCCGGGCGCAAGGATAAACACCGCAGGCAGTCCCAGGGCTTCGGTCAACCGCTTGCCCGTGATGGCGCAAGTCCGTGGAGAGGGATTGCCCTTCTTGGGCTCAACGAACAGCAGGGGCGTGCCTTGGTATGTGCCATCATAGAAACGGTATGAGAGTTTCTCGCCAACCGTGATGCCTTTCAGGCTTTCCTTGGCACGAGGTTCCACCTCAAAGCGTCTGCCCAATATCCTTATTTCTTTTTTCAATTCCATTCTGCTACATTTTAATAATGTATTAAAACGATGCAAAAATAAGGATAATAATTGAGAATCAAGCATGTTTGGGCGAAAAAGTGCAGATTTGATATGTAATTTCAATGCATTTGAGCCATTTTTGCATCAAATGATGGTGTTTTCGTCTTTATAATGTCATTCAGATGCCGTTCGTTTCTTCCTCATCAGATAGTCGTTGACATCCTTGTAGTCGGCATATCTGAAGGACTCGTCCGTCACCCTGTACTCGAATACATTGCTGATGCTCTCAACCGTCTTGCGTCCTGCCTGGTCGTTGTCGAGGAAGCAATGGATGTGGGTGTAACGGTCAAGGTAATGCAATGCCTGTTTGAGGTTGGCGACTGAGTTCAGTATCATATAGTCGCAAGGGCTTTCAACGACAAACCATCGGTCTTGCTGTTTAACGAGGGTCATATAAGCAAGGAAGTCCATGAAGCCCTCAAAGACCAGACAACCGTTTTGCCACTCGTTGAACGTATGGGCAAGCAGGGTGATGTCCTTATGCCCGATGCAGCCCTTGAAATAGGGATTGCGCACCTCATGTCCTTCACTCAGATTGCCAAAGGCAATGCCATAGTAATGTTTTTGCTCAACCTTGTAGTGTATCTCCCTGCAATACATCCTGCCAATGGTGATGTCTATCCGTCGGCTACTGAAATAGGACAGCAGAGAATGGTTGCTCAGTGGGAGCAGCTTCACATCGTTCATCTTGGTTGTCGTGTATTCCTTGGCTGCGATAGCGGTCTCGATTGCCTTATCCACAGTGGCAATACTCTTGGACGCAAGGTAGGCAAGGGCATCGGAAACGGATTGTTTGTTATACATACGCTTTACCAGCTCCACAAGGTCACCGCCCTCCTTAATGGCGTAGTCGTACCACAGGTTCTCCTTCTTGCTGACCTTGAACGATGCGGTCTTCTCGTCCCTGAAGGGTGACAGATACCAGTAGGCATTGCCCTTCTTCTTTTTCAGCGTTACATTCTCCTTGTCTAAGAAGTCTATAATGCTCAGTTTCTTCGATTGTTCAATATTCATTGTACTTTCATTTGTTCGGTTTTACTTTGTCCATGGAAACAGTTTACTTTACCCTTTCTCCTATATAGGCACACCCGTAAACTAAACCATTTGCTAAACTACTTTTCCGCTTCCCAATTCAGCCTCCGATTTCGGTTTACTTTGGCCTTATTTCTTATATATAGGTACGGACGTAAACTAAACTGGTTTCTGAACTGTTTTTATTCCTCTTCATGGAACAGGTCAATCTCGGCAGGTGTATATCCGAAATAGTAATGATTATCCCGCTTCACTATGAGCTTTTGCTCGTTAATCAGGTATTTCAGCATTTTGATGATGACGCTTCTGCCACGCTTAAAGCCAATGTCTGCATAGGCTTGCGTTAATTCCTCCACCATGCGATCGAATCCTTTGATAGGTTTCTCCTTGAATGCAGCCGTCAGCGCCTCGTTATGCTGTTCGGATGTCAAGTCTTGGTAAGTAAACCTTGACGGTTGCTTGTCACCTTCTTCCTTCTCCGGCGTGTGCTCGACAATCTCTGGCAACCCTTCCTCATTGACTGTAAAGGCAAACGGCTTGAACTCCTTCTCACGGATGTGCATCGCCTTCACCTCGCTGATGTCGGGATTGGTGGTGCTCTTGGTGATGACAAGCACCGTCTCTGCCTTGTTGTTCATCTCCGTACCGATATGCCCGCGCACGTTATTGTCGCCCTTGTTCTGATGCAATACGCAATGGATGTGCAGGTCATACTTTGATGACCATTCCATCATCTTGTTGATGACCTCGACCGATTCTCCCGCATTGTTGATGTCGAGAAGCAGGTCTCTGATTCCGTCGATGATGACCAGTCCATAGCTTTGGTCTTGGGCAAGCGCATAGTCTATGACCTCTATCCTGACGGAGGGCGTGTACTCTCTCAGACAGATAAAGTCAAGGTTCTCGTTGTCGATGCTTGTAGGTAGACCAGCGAGCTTCAGGATGCGCTCCAGCACATTATGGCAGTGATAGCGGCTCTGCTCCGTATCTACATACAGTATCTTGCGTTTCCCCTCTGGCAGACTGGCGCGATAGTTCAGTACCTTGCCGTTGGCGAGGGAAGCGGCTACCAAGGCAGACACGTTGAAGGTCTTTTTCGCCTTTGCCTTACCAGTAGAAGCACTGAAGTTGCCCAATGTGGCTATGCTGGAATTATCAACCCATATAATCTGAGGAGGTGTTTTATAAGTATCTGTTGCCTTTATCAACGATTCGCTCAATATGCGATTGAGACGCTGTACTCCTTCCTCTTTTGAGTTAGGCTGTACATGTTTGTTATTTTCTTCCATTTTCATTCTTTCGGATTATCAATTTCTATTTTCGTTACCATTCCAATGACCTCTTGTTTGTTTTGGAGCAGCCACTTGTCGATTTCTTCTCTATTAAAATACAGCATTTTTCCCCTTGGCTTATAGTGTGGAACTTCTTTTGCGGCTGTAAGTTTGTATAGCAGGCTTTCAGAAACACCAATATACTTACATGCTTCGTCAAACCCCAAGACGGTTTTGGTCTGCTTGACCATCTTCTCCAATTCCTCGATTCGCTCTATTAGTTTGTCAATAGGTCCCAAAGCCTCCAAACTGTCTTCTATTGCGACAATTCGCTCATAGAGTCTAAAATGTCTTTCATTCATGTGTCACGTACCTTAATTAAATTGTTTACAGACAGTAGCACGGTTATATTAGCCGTCTATTCTTTCTTTGTGTAGATAGTACATATTCCTCTGCTTCTCTTTGAATCTCGTTCTTCGATTTGCCCTTGGTTCCTTGAAGCCATTCATCTATCTCAGATTTGAGGAACATGATGCGTTTGCCTCTCTTGTGAAACGGTATTTCCCGATTGCTTGTCCAGCAATATATGGTATGCTCTACCGGATGTGTTGGGAGATAAGCACATAATTCAGCAACCGTAAACCATGTTTCTTCTTTTTCTGATTGAACAAGTTCATATATACCATCAATCTTGTCTTCTAATGATGACAGCTTTTTCAGTACCCCCGTTATAGCGTTGGGAATATCTTCAAATCTTATACTATTTTCTTCCATGCTAATTATTTTTTATGATTTTTGATGCAAAGTTATGGGGAGACTGTCACTAAATAGAAAAAGTAACGTGATAGTAAGGCAGTATCAACCAAACTATCACGTTTTTACTTTCATTTAGCAGAATTATTGTGATTTATTCCTCTCTTAATATCTGTTCGATGGATTTGCAGATGGCATATTGACTTGCTGTCATGGAAACGTTTCTTCTTATCCTTGAAAGAGAAGAGGAAAGACAACTTGAAGTTATGAATTTCTCTGTTCCATCCTTTTTGATACTGGTTAAGAAGCGACCTTCTCCCATGACATATTGCCAATTATTGTTTATCAAATGGTATTGAGCCATAGCGTCAAACAGTACGGCTACATTACGTACATTCTTTACACGGATAGATGCGTCCAAGTCGCACTTGAATAGGCGACACAACTCGCTACGCACATCACTGTTGTCGGCAAAATCAAATATGTCGTGACTTTGGACAAGTTCTACCAACAAATCCATCTGTCTGTCTGACAATTGGCATCCCAAAGTGAGGATGGACGATTTCTTTCGGGTAAGGATTGGCAGACCAGTACCCACATGTTGAAGAAACAACTCAATAAGTTCCTGCTTGGAATAATCTTCTTTTTTCTTGATTATTGACACACACTTAGAGTCTCTAAACAAAGTACCAATAATGCCAATTGCCATCTGTCGCGAGTTCTTACAACGTGCACAATCACAGTCAATATATTGGTGACTGCGCTCAAATAGTTCTATGAAGTACTCTGTCTTCATATGATTCTTTTCAGCTTGAAGATACCAACTTCTTGCGATCTCAAACAACTCATACAGTTCTCTGTAGAAGTCTTCTGTACACTCCACATGTTTGTGGACACGCTTGCTCTCTTCAAAAAGAGAGAAGCCAAAAAAGGCTGTCTTTTTTCATTTTTATCTGTTTATTGTTATAAATGTTTGGTTTCCACGAAAGGTTAAAGTGCCAAAACAATAGCATCATTACATAGAATGTTGAAAATGAAAGGCACTAAAAACCACCTGTACAATAAAGGACTTATTGATACAAGTGGTCTTCTATACTAAGTGCTTACAAATGATAATCACTATTCATCTATGTCCAACTTAAAAGCTTCTGTAGCTTCATCTTTCTTCTTGTCAATTACTTTTGCGTAGATTTGCGTGGTTTTTACATTGGTATGCCCTAACATTTTGCTTACGGTATATATGTCTGTACCGTTAGCCAATTGTAACGTTGCATAGGTGTGGCGGAAGCAATGAAAGGTGATGTGCTTGGTAATCCCTGATGCTTTTACCCACCGTTCCAAAGGCCTAGATATCCATGAAGGGTCAGGCAGTCCGGCAAACACCAACAGTTCTCCGTCTTTCTTGCGCTCACCGCAAAGCTTGTATGCCTGTGGCGATATAGGCATGTATTCAACGCCCTTAGTCTTCTGCTGAGTGAAATTGAGACGGTACCCACCATTGTATTCTTCAACCTCTGACCATTTAAGCTTTTGAATATCGCTATGTCGCATTCCTGTCAGTGCAGAGAACAAGGCTGCCCGTTTTAGTATATCATCACACGGAGTCTTTGCCAATATATTAAGTTCTTCCAGTGACAGATACTCTCTTCGAGCACTCTGAAACATGATATTTTTAGCCTTGGCAGCAATATCACAATTCAGATAGCCATCCACGAAAGCTTGTTTGAGTGCCGCCTTGAAGATAGAGAAGTACGTCGATGCCGTATTCCTTGAAATAGTTCCTTTCTTAGAACCACCCTGCGGTGCCTTTATCAAGAAGGAACGGAATGCCTCAATATACTTCATGTCAATCTGCGAGAACTGTATGTAGTCACACTTGGCAAACATTGACAACAGTGTGTGCAATCTGCGCCAGTTGACAACTATCGATTCTGACGCAGTTTCCTCTCTTTCTTTGATTAACTTCTCAATATACTCCAGAACATTGCATTTTGAGCGTTCGCTTTGTTCTGCCATTTCCATTTGCTGGTCAGTAAAGAGAGCCATGTTGTCGTACTCTTTTTGACGCAGGACTCGAACGCCATCCGCATAAAGGCAAGTTTCCATATCTTGCTTGGATTTACACTGAATAACGCCATTGTCATCTCGCTTGGGCTTGTACTTTATTCTACCAGCAACGGCTCGCTCGCTTCGTCGTTTATCCCATATAGGGGTAGTAATAGACCTCCTGAGATATTCACGCACTCGTTTGGGTTTGTCATTTCCCGTCTCATAAACAGGATAAGCTTCAAGATAGATGAACCACTCATCTCTCCACTCACTTTTCTTTAATTTGACGGAGACTTTAGTATAATCTAATCTTTTCATAATGGTTTTATATCTTTATAAAGTTTGTCTATTGATTCCTTGTGAGCATACACATAATTACCGATTTGCCGGGTCGGTATTGAGTATTTTCGTATATGAGCATACACGGTGCTGTCATCCAGATGAAATTTCTTGGAAATCTCACCTATTGTATAGCAATCCTCTGGTTCCATGCGGTACATGGTAACTGGTTTCCTTGGCTTGGTGTCAAGCGGAGACTGTCTTAACGGAAACAGATTCATTAGTTCTCCTTTGCATACAAGTCGTATTCCTTTCTCTGGCTCAATGAAGGAAATCTTTTTCATGTAGATGAGCCTATAAATGGTTGAGCGGCTTGCACCAAACATAGCATACGCTTCCGTTATGCTGATATACTCTTTAGACTTGGGCATATTGCTTACAATCTTGTCCAGTTCAAGTTGGCGTTTTTCTTCATCATGCTTACGCTTCCACGCCACCTTGGAGCATTTGGGTGAACAATACCAGGACTCCAAAGTCCTTGCGAAGAACTCTTCTCCGCACACAGGACATTTCCGTACTATCTTATACTTTGCTACTGCCATAATTCATTCATTTTGTAGTTCTTAATATCTATTCTTCTCATCATATCTACTTTTTCTTACAGGTACAAATAAGGTACAGATGTTTATAATAATAACGCAAAGATAGCAATATTATTGTGTACGGCCAAAAACAAGAAAAGCGTGTAACTCATTGAGCTACACGCTTTCCATTTGATATTGTATTCTTATTTCTCTATGTGCTTATTTCACTACTTTAAAAGTCGACGCCATTGTAAATGCAGCCAACTGTTCGTTGCTGGGTGGCGGTGGTGTAGATGGAGCTATCCATCGGGCTGCAGGCCCGGCGTTGTTAGCGGAATGCAAAACATTGGGCGGTTGTCCGACGGGGGAAAGCAAGATAACCGATGCATACAACCTGCCATGCAGGAAAGTGATTCATACCGTAGGACCCGTATGGCATGGGGGAATGCATGGAGAAGCCGAAAAACTTGCATCATGCTATCATACCAGTTTCATACTAGCGAAAGAGAACGGCATCCAAAGCATTGCATTCCCCTGTATCAGTACCGGCGTATATCATTATCCCAAGGAAGAAGCGGCACGTATCGCATTGAATGCCATCGGGGAAGAAATGGCACATGGCTATGAAGGAGAAGTGATTGTATGCTGTTTCTCGGAGAAAGATGCCGAAGTATATCGAAAGCTCTTGTCTTGCTGAAGAAAGTCACGGATCATTTCTATATCCGGAATGTATTGATTCCGTAGCCATCTTTGCTGAAACCATCTTGCAATAATGCTGCCTATGGTCTTTCGTGAAGCAGTAGAATTTGAGTGGGGCTGTTTATCCGTAAGGAATACATAAAAGACTTGGGAACCGGATTCGTCATTAAAAGGTCTTATCCGTATCCCTAATCCTTTCCTGCTCTATGGTTAAGGGTTTTCTTCCTGTTTGTTTTATCTCCGCAAGTCTTTGGAGTTAACTCCATAACCTTGGGAGTCAACTCCAAAGCTTATGGAGATAACTCCAAAGGCTATGGAGATAGAATACATCCGTATAAAAAGACTTAACCATAGGGCAGGAAAGGGTTGATCAATGACCTGCAACAACTAAATGCCGTACTCCTCTATCTTTCTATATAAAGTAGTCAAACCTATTTTCAATAAACGTGAAGCCTCAGCCTTGTTTCCTTTAGTATGTTGCAGAACTTTAGCGATATGACGTTTTTCCATAGCGGCCAGTTCAAACTCTGAATAATTCTTGCCGGAATAATCTTCCTGCCGGGCATTCTGTATTTCAATGGGAAGATCTTGTAAGGTGAGCTGTTTGTCGCAGACAATCATGCTGCGTTCTATCACGTTTCGCAATTCACGGATATTTCCTCTCCAGTCGGCAGCTTTCAAAGCTTTCAAGAACTCCGGAGCCATCCCTTCCACCTGTTTCCCCAGTTTCTTTGAAAAGAGTTGGATAAAGCTTTCCGCCAAAAGTTCGATGTCTTCTTTGCGCTCACGAAGAGGAGGGAGGTGTATCTGAAAAACAGAAAGACGATAATAAAGATCTTCACGGAAATTACCTTGTTCTATTTCTTTTTTCAGGTCCCGATTGGTGGCGGAGATAACGCGGACATTCACTTTCGTCGGTTTCGTGTCGCCTATCTTGATGTACTCTCCCGCTTCGAGCACACGAAGTAATTTGGCTTGCAGCTCGAAAGCCATTTCACCTATTTCATCCAAAAAGATGGTTCCGTTATCGGCCACTTCGAACAGCCCCTTCTTATCTTTCATCGCTCCGGTAAACGAACCGGCTTTATGACCGAATATCTCGCTTTCAAGCAGATCTTTGCTAAAAGCAGAACAGTTTACAGCCACAAAAGCATTCTCTTTGCGAAGACTGTTGCGATGGATGGCTTGTGCAAAGACCTCTTTCCCCGTGCCTGTTTCTCCGGTCAGCAAGACTGTAACATCCGTTGCCGAAACCTTTCGGGCCAATGCTACGGCTTGTTGCATACCCTCCGACTTCCCTTTTATAGCGTCAAAAGAGAAACTTTGGGTCTCTTCTGTTTTCACTTTTTCTCCTACATTCTTTTTAGCCTGAGCCATAGCCCGGCTGATTAACGGAATAATTTTATTATTATCATCCCCTTTGGTGATATAATCAAAGGCTCCATTCTTGATTGCCTGCACACCATCCGGAATGTTACCGTGGGCGGTCAAAAGTATCACCTCCAATTCTGGATAGAGTTTTTTGATGGTTGTAACCATATCCACTCCATTGCCGTCCGGCAAAAACACATCACACAACACCACTTGGGGATTATGTAACTTAAGTTGTTTCAATGTAGACTGGCAATCGGCTGCCTGGAATACTTCGTAACCTTCCAATTCCATCATACGCGAAAGAAGTTTGCGTATTTGCGGTTCATCATCAATAATTAAAATACTATCCATATATTTATTCTGTTTTGCGTGACAAAGATAGAATAAAATGAACGCTCGACAAAAGGATAATACTTAATTTCTGTTTTATAGAAAACGCTTTCTGATTAGCTTTTTTTAATCTCGGACTTTCTGAACCACTCCCGTAGGGAGTAAACAATAACAAGCTGTAAAAAAACATATTTACTGATCAATAAAACTCATCTTATAATGAACCTTTTTATATTTTGTTTCGTTAAATATACCGGATGACATCTCAATTTACTTCCGTCAATTCCTCCCTATTCTTAATTAATTTAAACTATTATAGACTATGAACAAAATAGAAATAAAAGACTTGTATCTTGTTTTCGGTCCGGAAAAGCAGAAAGCGTTCCGGATGTTGAAAGAAAGAAAAAGCAAAAATGAAATTTTAAAGGCGACTAATTGTACTGTAGCAGTTAAAAACGCCAATCTGACAATCAAAGAAGGAGAGTTCTTCGTAATCATGGGACTGTCGGGCAGTGGCAAATCAACTTTATTGCGCTGCATAAACCGGTTAATCAAACCCACAAAAGGACAAGTACTGATTAATGGAACAGACATTACTGCCGCATCTGATAAGGAATTGCTGGAAATGCGCCGCCGGGAAATAGCTATGGTGTTCCAAAATTTTGGTTTGTTACCTCATCGCAGTGTTTTAAGCAATATTGCATTCGGGCTCGAACTCCAAGGAGTTCCCAAACAGGAACGTGAGAAAAAAGCCATGAAGAGTATGGAAATAGTCGGACTGAAAGGATATCAGAATCAGATGGTCGGACAACTTTCCGGCGGAATGCAGCAACGTGTGGGATTGGCACGCGCTTTGGCAAATGATCCGGAAATATTACTGATGGATGAAGCCTTTTCCGCTCTGGACCCATTGATCCGCGTACAAATGCAAGATGAAATGCTGGCACTGCAGTCCAAAATGAAAAAGACCATCGTCTTTATCACGCATGATTTGAGCGAAGCAATTAAACTGGGTGACCGCATTGCCATTATGAGAGATGGAGAAGTGGTGCAAGTCGGAACTTCAGAAGAAATTTTAACTGAACCGGCCAATGACTATGTGGCAAGATTTGTAGAAAATGTGGACCGGAGCAAAATCATAACGGCAGGAAGTATTATGATAACCCGTCCCGCCGTAGCCCGTCTGCGTAAAGAAGGTCCCGAGGTTCTGATCAGAAAGATGAAAGAAAGAGATATTACCGTGCTTCCTGTGATAGATGAAAATGACAAGCTGATAGGAGAGATTACATTGGAAAGTGCCGCCATTCTTCGGCGTAAAGGTATAAAATCAATCCAGGAAGCCGTACAAAGTGAAGTACATTCCGTTACGGAGGACACAAAGATTGAGGATCTGCTTCCCTTAATCACGAAAACCAATTCTCCCATTTATGTGGTGAATGAAGAACGCGAACTGAAAGGCTTGGTTCCTCTATCGTCCATCGTAGTAGAGATGACCGGAAAAGATAAAGAAGAAATTAATGAACTTATTCAAAACGCTATCGAATTATGATAAACATAGGAAAATATATAGAAACAGCCATCAACTGGCTCACAGAAAACTTTGCCCCTCTTTTCGACGCCATCAATGTTGGAATAGGCGGGTTCATAGATGGGTTCCAAAACATATTGATGTGGATACCTTTTTATGTAACAATAGCATTGCTGGCCATCCTGGCTTGGTATAAATCGGGAAAAGGAGTCAGCATTTTTACCATTTTAGGATTATTGCTGATTTGGGGAATGGGATTTTGGAACGAAACCATGCAGACTTTAGCATTGGTGCTTTCGTCTACCATCATCGCTCTTATCATGGGACTTCCCTTGGGAATATGGAGCGCAAACAGCAAACGATGTGATAAAATTCTGCATCCTATCCTCGACCTGATGCAAACGATGCCTGCTTTCGTCTATCTGATTCCTGCCGTACTCTTTTTCGGGCTGGGAACCGTTCCGGGAGCCTTTGCCACCATTATTTTTGCCATGCCTCCCGTAGTGCGTCTGACCAGCCTGGGTATCAAGCAAGTACCGAAGAATGTTGTAGAAGCTTCGCGCTCTTTTGGTGCGACACCTATGCAATTATTATTCAAGGTACAATTACCGCTGGCATTGCCCACTATCATGACCGGTATAAACCAGACAATCCTGATGTCGCTCTCCATGGTGGTCATTGCCGCTATGATTGCAGCCGGAGGGTTAGGGGAAATCGTACTGAAAGGTATCACGCAGATGAAAATAGGTTTAGGTTTCGAAGGCGGTATCGCAGTAGTCATCCTGGCCATCATTCTGGATAGAATAACACAAGGACTTGGAAAACAAAAGAAAGGGAAATAAGCATGAAGAAAATACTATATTTTTTGTCTTTCCTCCTGCTGCTTGCCTCTTGCAGCGGGAAAAAAGATGATAAGACAATAAGCATTGGATACATAAACTGGGACGACGGCATCGCCCTGACCTATTTGACGGAAGTGATTCTTGAACAACAAGGTTATCATGTCGTTTTAAAGAATGCCGATCCGGCTCCTATCTATGCAACAATGGCCCGTGGCAAAGTAGATTTGCTGATGGATGCTTGGTTACCGGCTACACAGGCCGATTATATGAAACAATACGGAAAGAATCTGGAAATCTTAGGCAAGATCTATCCGGATGCCCGTATCGGTCTGGTAGTCCCCGATTATGTGGACATTCATTCCATTGAGCAATTAAATGCCAACAAAGAAAAATTCGGAGGCGAGATTATCGGCATTGATGCCGGTGCAGGGATTATGCATGCTACAGATATGGCCATAGAAAAATACAATCTGGATTACAAATTGCTGGAGTCTAGCGGACCGGCCATGACCGCAGTACTAAAAAGAGCCGTTGACGAGCATCAATGGATTGTGGTGACGGGATGGACTCCCCATTGGATGTTCACCCGCTTTAAATTAAAATTTCTGGAGGACCCGAAAGGTATTTTTGGTAAAGCGGAAACAATTACGGCCATTGCCCGCAAAGGATTTGGTGAGCAACACCCGTTTGTGGCAAAACTGGTAGAAAACATACATCTGAGCACCAAAGAAATCAGCAGCCTGCTGGATGATGTATCACAAAATGAATATAATGAAAAAGAAGGAGCGGAAAAATGGGTAAAAGAACATCAGGAGCTGGTAGATTCCTGGATTCCCCGGAAATAGAAATATCTCACTTACCTTGAGGGCCGCGCCCAAGGTAAGTGAGAAAACAAACGAACTTTGTATCAGCTCAACTATGCCATATATTTTGATAAGTTTCTCGAAAACAAAACCTATCTTTGCAACATAATAAAACACATATAAATTATGAATGTTATCAAATCAAGGTTCGTCTATCACTTAATGGCAATAATCACTGTAGTTATCTGGGGAACTACTTTTGTTTCTACTAAGATTCTAATCCAACATGGATTAAGTCCTTCCGACATCTTCTTTTATCGTTTCACTCTGGCCTATCTTTGCATGTGGTGTATTTCTTATAAAAAACTATTTGCCAACAGAGTAAAAGATGAATTGTTACTTTTATTGGCCGGATTATGTGGAGGAACTATTTATTTCATTACTGAAAATACGGCTCTCGGCATCACATTAGCCTCCAACGTGTCTCTGATAGTATGCACATCACCTGTTCTGACCACACTGCTTTCTTATTTGTTCAGAAGAAAAGAACCTTTCACCCGCCATCTTGTTTACGGATCGATCATGGCTTTGATAGGAGTGGGGCTGGTTGTTTTCAACGGCAGTTTCATTCTGAAAATTAATCCTTTGGGAGATATTCTTTCACTGACCGCTGCATTGATGTGGGCATTTTATTGCCTTATTCTCAAACAATTGGATAATCATTATTCTATCGTATTCATTACCCGTAAAGTATTCTTCTACGGAGTGCTGACCATTCTGCCCATGTTTTTATTCCGTCCGTTAAATTGGGACAATATCTTGATGATGCAACCCATCGTGTTTGGAAATCTCCTCTTTTTGGGATTTGTCGCCTCCATGCTCTGCTTCATAGCCTGGAATGCTTGTGTCAAGGAATTGGGAGTCGTAAAAAGTACAAACTATATTTATATCGTCCCTTTGGTAACTCTTCTTACTTCAGCGGTCATTATTAATGAAAAGATAACTTGGATAGCCCTTACCGGCTGTTTTCTTATCTTGTGTGGTGTATATTTGGCAGAACGGAAAACAAATCCTACATTTGAGGCAAAATCTTAAAGCCCTTTAATTATGAACGAGATAGACAAAATGCGTAACAGTCAGCTGGCCGATATGGAGAAACCGGAAATACAGGCCAGTTTCATATACGCCAAAAAATTAGTGGCCCAATTACGGATGATGAGTACATACGATGATGGTTTCAGGGAAGTGCTGGAAGAATTAGTGCCGGGTATCCCTTCCACTTCTGTCATCTGTCCACCATTTTACTGTGATCATGGACACGGCATCCGCTTAGGAGAGCATGTCTTTGTGAATGCCAACTGTACATTTTTAGATGGTGGATATATCACCATAGGAGCACATACATTGATAGGGCCCAATGTACAGATCTATACTCCACATCATCCGGTAGATTACATAACCCGACGCGAACCCAAAGAGTATGCATATCCCGTAACTATCGGAGAAGATTGCTGGATAGGAGGAGGAGCTATTCTTTGTCCCGGAGTAAAAATAGGTCATCGCTGTATTATCGGAGCCGGAAATGTCGTAACTAAAGACATTCCCGACAATTCCGTTGCTGTAGGTAATCCGGCCAAAGTGATTAGAAAAGTTGATTAAAAAAAGAAAACAGATAATTATGAAAGTTTTGGCCCCACATAATTATCTGTTTCTCGTATTCAGCCAATATAAACATTGACGCTCAGAAACAGGCAATCGTCTCCGTTAGAACATTCAAAGTCTATTTTATTCTCTCTGGCCAGCCAACCTATAGCTGCATTCAAATCTCTGTCAGACAATTCTGAAGCTCTTTTTAAATCACAATAACTCCTGTCTCTTATACACATCTGACGCTGCCGACGAATTAGACGGTGTAGA